>Ga0326513_10000571_pt1 | contig 31588 bp, 13 predicted proteins | sample 2_2465_0518_D_FD_203654 | JGI IMG/M metagenome (GOLD analysis project Ga0326513, IMG submission 203654) | Bovine rumen microbial communities from UC Davis, California, United States - 2_2465_0518 | ecosystem: Host-associated > Mammals > Digestive system > Stomach > Rumen | place: USA...
ATGTACTCAGCTGGTTGATCCTTCTGAACTTCCAGATTGAATCTGACCAGACCAAAGAGTGTTCTTTGCATACGACTTCAACTGAGTATGACAAGGACTTGAACCATTCTTCCAGGAATGTAATGTGAGAATAGATTTAAAAGTCAGGTTCACATGACAGTGATGAATAACTAAGAAAGGAATAAACCACAATGTTCCTAAGGAATTGTTAGTTAATATGCTTCAGAACACAATGGATCACTGAGCTCTCATCATCAATCAGGAGTGTCAGGAGTTCATTGAAGAACTAGATCATTACAAATCATATTATAATCCTGACACATGAAATACTAAGTATCAAGCCGAACATTGAGCAACCGATGACTTTGTGTCTGCTGCAATGATAGGAACATACTTTATCCTTGAATATATGTGAGAAAAATATAATATTACAAAAAACGAGATAGAGCAAGCTATTGATCCAGATAATAACTTCTCTGTGAATAATATGTTCGATGAAGTTGAAAGAATTGTGATGGAAGGTATCAATAGTTGAAAGACTGTGCAACAGGTTATTGATGAATACAACGGTCGCTCCCAACGAGACAGTCTAAAAAGACAAGATGTTTTATCTCAATTCTGATACTAATAAATGGCATTATCATTAGATGATTATAAAAGAATAGCTGCAGATGCTCATCCAGATTGGAATGATGCACAAAAAGAACAATGGGCTCAAAGTAAAGTTAGCTGATCACAATCTGATTCTAACAAAGAAGAAGAATGAAGATGGGGATTATTATCATGACTTGCTGACTGGTGAAGAAAAGCATGAACTTCTATATCATGATGGTTCGATGATCTCATCTCAGATGAGACTGCTCAGAATTCAACTATCTGAAAGCTATGAGATATGGCTTTGAATGTAGTTGGTTGAGTATTATGATGAGCAGTACAGTCAATTGCTGAGACTCCTAACTTTGTTTGAAACATAGTATCAATGCCATTCACTGATAAATCTGAATGGTGATGGAGTGATGTTAAAGACAGAGCCAGAGAATTGCAAGATGAATATTGAATGAACCGAGCATGAGCTTGGTTGACTGCTATAGATGAGAATAATAATTCTGAGCATGTTTGAGCTCAGACTATTTTCCAGTTATTAAACAATCCACTATTATGAAAATGAATCTGAAAGTGATTAGACATTGTTTGATGAGCTATTAAATGAACTGGTAAAACTGCACAGGTTGTAGGTAAAGTTGCTAACGTTGCAGATGATGCAGCTAAAGTTTCTAAATGAGTAAAGGTTGCATGAGCTGCTGAAGAAGTTATTGAAGATACTGCTAAAACTGCAGGTAAGACTAGCATATTATCAAAGATCAAGAACTGATATGATAAAACAAAGAACTATCTTAAAGAGACAACTATATGAACTAAGTTGAAAGATGCAGGAGTAAATACTGCTAGATTCATATGATGACCTATAACTGATGCGTATGATATACTTAAAGTATGAGTTAAAACTACAAGAACTGCAATGAAGTCTTCTGGAGTATGATCTTCATTGATGGAATGATTAAGAGCTACTCTATGAGAGACTGTTCAAACTGCAGGTAAGTTCATATCTAAGCCTTTGTCTTATAGGACTCCTAGATTATGGACTACATCTACAGCTGATATGTTATTATGAGATAACATTGAACGTTGATTCGCAGCTGGTGATAAATGAGATTTTAGAGATGAATATTGATATAGTATTGATCTTGTTTGATATCTTAATGATGACGAACTACAACAATATTATGATCAAAATAATATTCCACAAAGTAAAAGATTAACTGCTGATCAGATAAAAGAAAAGCAATCTCAGATGTGACAGAATATGTTTTCTGATTTCACTGAGTGAGCAAAGAATCTTTATGAGATGTTTGATATATTCTCAGCTCCTAGCTTCATCATGGAACAAAGAAGAAATAATCCATGAGAAGTAGAAGTTGAAAGAAATGTTAGATGAGAGTTCAGATGATTCTCAAATTGAAAAAGTATTAATTTCTCTACATGAGAAGTTAGAGATGCAGATTGAAAAGCTATTAACTTAGAGGATCTGACTGCTGATGAATTAAAAGAAGTATGATTGTTATATGAACAAAAGCAGGCAGAAGAGATGTGAGAATGAACTCCATATACATGGTCTCAGCAAACTGGTATTCAATCAAATAATATCACAAATGTAATTAACAATTGGGCTGTTAACTGAATGTTAACAGATACAGCTGAGAACTCAGTTATGACAAGTGATAACGCATGAGTTAGAGCTAATGCTGTATATATCAATAACCAATTAAATGAAGCTTCTAAAGAATATGTAAACTCTATAATTGCTAACTATACTGTTGATGAGATCAATAGTAATCCACAATTACAAGAAGAATTACGTAGATCATTAGATGCTTATTCATTATTATTCAATACGACAGCAGATTATATAAGTCGTATGGATGATAAAGAATATGATGATGTATATAGATTTAAAAAAGCTTTAACTTCTGCATATAATCTATTGGATGATGATAGTAAAGATCTAATAGATAGTAATCTATATAGGAAATCAATTGATTATAATAACAATCTTGAATCAGGATTTGATAAGTTCTGGATGAAATCTGCTACATGGGTTAAGCGTTCTACAGATAAAATGCTTAATATGTTTTGGAGTAGCGATACAAATGAATGGTTTGAGCAATGATTGAGCTGATTAGCTTGATGAGTTATCAATCCAGAACTCGCTTCACGGTGAACTGCATGGTGAGAAATATCTTCATGACTAAGATCAAATGCAGCATATGCTGTTGATATGGTTGTGCTAAATAAGATCAATGACTCTGTTATAGAGAAATTCGTATGAAACAAATTAACTGATGTTATTAGGAAGAATCCAGAGTTGAACTGAAAATATCTTTGAAATACTAAGATCCCTATTTGAAAAATATCTAATTGAGTAAAATGATGAGTAACAGAAATGTCTTCAGAATTTCTGGAGAACTTTACTGATGCTATATCTATGGTTGAAGATCCTAATACTGATTATGATTTCGTAACATGATTCTTATTCGGTATGTTCCAGGGTGCTATGGCTGGATATGCTAGTTCAACTGATAGTTATACATCATTCAAAGATTATCTAACTCGTCCAGAAAATAGAAATGCTGTGCTTGAGAATATGTGAATCTATGTAGATGCGATAGAAGATCCACAGCAAAAAGCTGTGATGTTATCTATTGTATCTCAATTAATGGATGATAAATCTGAGAATAACTTGATTGATATAATCGCAAATACTGCTAGTCAAACTAATAACTGAGTAGAGAATTTGATGCAAGCATATGCTTTGTATCAAGTAAATAAAATGGTTGGTAATTATACTAACAGTTTAGTTTGACAAGTTCTTGATGAAGTTAACTCTGTAGACGAATGGACTCCAGAATTAATACAGCAATATTTCTGAACTGAATCAGATCCTACATGAAGAAAAAACTTTAACAATTATAATACTTGAAAACAATTTGTTTTCAATTCTGCTGTTATAAATGATATTAAAAACAGACAAAAAAACAAAGATGAAGCAGAAAGAATAGCAAAGACTTCAGCTGCGTTTATAAAATCTTCATTCAAAACTGCATGAATGTCTTTTGAGGAATGATTAAACTTCATGGCTCCAAAGATTAATGCTTCTAACTGAAAGAAAGTTATAACTCCTATTAAGAAAACAAGAACTGTAGAAAGAGATATAGTAGATCAAACTACTTGAAATCCTATTAAAGATACAGTATCTGTATTTGTTAAAACTTGAGAGATAGCATTTACTATCTGAGATAAATTATGAATCACTTCAAAGAATGATAAACTTTTCTGAGAAAAGAAATCAAGATTCTGATTGAAGACAACTAAATGATTCAAGAATAAAATAGAAGTTAAAACTACTAATGAAGATTGAACTGAGAAGACTGAGACTCTCACTATGAAAGATTACTTAGTAAAGCAATTGAATGAAGCTAACTTAACAGATGAAGAAAGACAATTCATCTGAACTGTATTATTTAAAACAACAGTTAGTTGATTAAATCCATACTTCAAAGATGATTGATCACTCACAAAGTTGTGAGAAGATTTTCTAAAACAAGTTATGCCACAGTTAGAAGAAAGAACTTCTACTGTAGATTTCTTTGTTAACTTAGCTTCAATCCAGACTCTTAAAGAAGCACAAGTAGAGAAATCTAAGAATGATGCTATGAAGGAATCTGGTGCTAATGATGAGCCAACTCCTACATTAAATATATGATGACAAGCTGTTGAAGCTTGAACTAATGTATCCAATCTATCTGATGATACAGAATTGCTTATAGAGAAAGATTGAAAGAAAGCTACAATCAGAGATCTAAAGAACTGAGGTATCACAGTTTCTGATAATTGAAGATTGTGCACAATAAGAATAAAAGAAGATTGAACATTAGATATCATATATGATGAAGAAGAAGCTGAACAGCCATTTGAAGAAGAGCAAACTCAACAGCAACAAACAACTGCAATCCAACAAGAAGATTGAACTATCTTATTTGCAGAAGACCAAAGATTGGATTCTTTGAGTGAAGAAGAATTCCAAAAAGAATATGATCAAGCTGAGAAAGATAGAGCAGAAGCACGAAGAAAATATTATGCTATGGAAGAAGAAATAAATAAAAATCCATCAAGATCAGATACTGCTAGAGACCAGAGATTTGATACACTTGTTAGATTACAAAGAGAAGCATATAAAGCTACACACAAAAAGAAAAGGTTTGAAGAATCAAAAGCAAGAAGGGAAAAGAATTGAGTACCTACTACTGTTGAAGAAACTGCTCCTACTGAAGAAGAACCTAATGAAGCAGTGCAACAAGTTCAAGAAAGATTGAACCAGGTATGGACTGCATTGCCATGAGCTACTGGTGAGAAAGTAGTTCAAAATACTAATCCAGATACAATGAAAACAACTATTCCTGTATCTGTGTATGAACATGATCATCAAGATTTAGAGTGAAAATTTGTTGATGTTAAAACACTTTTATGAAAATGGGATAACTTAAAATCATATATTCCATATTTTGTTAGAAATGATCAGAATGTTGAAAAGCCTATTAATAATAGGTTTGAACAGTTTGAATATCCAAAAGAATTAAAAGAATTAACACAATCTCAATTAAATACAAAGTATTATCAAGATCAATTACCTAAAGTAAATATAAGACAAAAAGATTGAACAGTTAAAACTTATTCATTAGTATTCGTATGAGAATGACCAATTACAGATATTGTATGAGTAACTAGAAAATGAATGAGAAGACATAATTACTTTAGAAGTTATATTCTTGTTGATTTTAAAACTGAAAGAGTAGATGTTAGTATTACAAGTACAATTAGACCTACATGGAAATGGAATGAGAAGCTCAGTAAAAAACCACAAGCTCTATTCTATAATAACAACAGAGCAATTACTGTAAGTAAAAAAGATTGATCTCCTATGGAATGAAATAGAGTATTATCATTCACAAGGGCTAATGATAAACAAAAGAACTGAACATGGTGACCAGATAGCTGGTTCATCTCTACAACAGTTCAGATGGAGAGAATGTGAGAATCAGATCATGATCTTGCTTTCAAGAATAAGAGAGTATTCATGAATGCTCCATCAAATGATTCTGATAGAAAATGATTCTTATATAATTTTGAAACACGTCAGGTTGAACAAGTAAAATATGACTGAAGAAATATCTTTACAACTTCTGATATTGTATTTGACGATAATAATGAGATCATAACAATCTGAGATGTCGATATTAATATCGCAGATAGAAGTTATAGTAATCCAATAGAACTCAAATGAAAAACTAATTGACTTGAAGAACATACATTGCAAGATTGGTTCAATATGCTTTGGGATAAATGAAAAACTATGAAGGCAGATTGAACAACAACTGATATGCCTTCTGATAGAAAAAAGATTAGTGATGTTAAAAAAGAGTTCAAAGAAATAGTAAAGACTCAGAATGATAATGTTGAAATGGTTGTTGAACAAGCTGAGAATACTGTTACTGAACCTACTGAATCTGTTGAAGAGACTATCTTAAAGAATACAGAATCATTCAAAGCATGATGAACTCAGGAATCTTTATTCTGATGACCATCATTAGATTCTGTGAAAAGTTCTGTTGAAGATCGTCTAAATCAATTAATTAAAATATCTATTAGAGAAGATGATATTAATGATAAAATAGAAGATATCGAAAAAGATATAGAAGATTTAGAAAGTGAAGATAATCCAGATCAAGAAGATATTGATAGTCTTAATGCAGAAAAAAATGAGCTTGTTGATCAGCTTGAGACTTTGTCTACATTCCAGAAAATAGTTGATGAGTCTGAAGAATTTGATACTATTGAGCAATATCTTAATAATGAATTGAATAGATTAAAAGAATGAGATACCAATACTATTATGGATATGGCTTCTGAATATTGAATATTAGAAGTAGATAATACTGATCTTAGCTCAGTTCCATGGGAAGAATCTACTGTTCAAGAAGAAGCTGTTGCTGAAGAAGAATCGGAAACTGCTACTACTGAACCAGAAGAGAATCAGACTACATTTACTGAATCAGAATGATCTTATTCGCAGAGGACTAGAGAGAATGCAGCTAATTCAGATGCTACTATAGCATTTGCATATGATTTTAATACTGCTTGAGAGAAGTTAACTAAGAGCGCAGCTTGAGACAAATATAATTCTATAAATATTAAGAATCTTAGTTATCAGACATTAGAGAATAAAATGTATGAGATAGCAAACAAGTTGCCAGCCGATCGTGATTTAACAATTAATATCGCTGGAAATTGAATGTATACGCTATCTGCTAACTCAGATTCTGATCAAGAGTATTATAATAGATTATTGCAGGAAGCAATTTCAATGTTGTTGAGTGTGCGTCCAAATATTAAAACGATCATATCATGATGACAAACTTGAATTGATGAAGCATGAATTATTGCAGGTCAAAGATTATGACTTAAAACAATAGTTAATGCTCCTAAATGATGGAAGTTCAGAGATGCTAGCTGAAAAGATATATCTGATGAAAATAAATTTAAGAGTAGATTTGATACAGAAACTGCGTCTACAGACAACACTACTACTTCAAATGAATGAGAATGAAATAGTGGTTATGAAATTCAAGAAAATAACTTTGATGCTAAATGAATATGGGATGGATGAAAATGAAAAATACCAGCTGTAAGAAGAGATATCGATTGAAATCCTAACCATTCATTCTGAAATCCATTTGATTGATGGACTAAGACTGTTAAAGTAAAAGATGAGAAGACTGGTAAAATTGTAAGCAGGGCAGAATACTGAGTCGCTGAAGCTACTCGTAGATTTTACAAATGGTTGAGATGAACAGATTATCAAAATGTAAAACCAGAGCAAAGACAATGGATTGTTGACCAAATAAAGAATTGATCATTAAGATGAAAGACAGTTGTATATTATACAAAAGATGTACCAAATAAATATAAATGAAATGATGTTAATGATTATGGTGTAAAAGAATATGATGCTAAACATCCTAATCATGCTATGGTATTACAAAGATTTATAAATGGTGAATATACTATAATTGAGCCTTCAACATCAACAGAAGCTGTTATGGTATCTGAATGATCAGTACAAAGTCCAAACAGATATGTAACTCCACAAGTTCCTATGTTAGCGTTGCCTGAGCCAGCATGAAGCAGGATTATATCTAATAACTGATTGATGCTAACTCAAAAAGAAATAGAAAGCATCCAATATGGATTAGACAAGTATACAAGGAATGCAACTATGCCTTTGCCATTAAATTGAACAGTAGCATTAAATGATGAAAGAACTATATTCCTTCATCATTGACAATTCTGATTATACTTAGAAAGACAATCTAATCCAAATATGAGACCTGAAAGAGTTTCATATGTATTCTCATCTGAAGCATGATTGGCTAACTTTGTAAAGAGTTTAACATCTGCTGAGAATATATTAGATAACTTAGATGAAGAGGTAATGCCAGAACCATCAGATTTATTGGCTGAGGAATATCCATCTAATAGAGTAATATGAGCAAATCTATTAACAGATAAAGCTAGATTAGAACAGATGGTAAAAGATTGTGAAGAATTGTGAATTGTATTATGAGCATTAGATGCCAGAGCTCTATGACAAGTAATACTTGCATATACTAAAAATTGAAGATGAATAGATGAAGTATTAGAAAAATTCGCAAGTGATGTTCCTAGTTCAAATGTAGATGAGAAACTTGTTGATATAATGATCAAGAAGTGAATATTATCTAATGCATGAACTTATGGTTGATTAAGCTTATCTCAGATATTAGCATACAATTATTGATTAAAGAAAATTAAAAAAGATCAAGTAAAAGATATTATTTGAAAAACTTATATAACTATATGAAATTGAGAAAAAATATATGGTCTATCAAATAGCAAACGTAAAGATTTACTTGATATAATAACTGATTATTATATCCAAAACTATTTGAATTTGGATCCAGCTGCATTCTGACCATTTAGTAAATTCAGAGAAAAATTTAAAGCAAAGGTTGAAGCTAAACTATTAAGCAGTGAAATATATGTTCATAAGGATTGAACTCATAGTGCATTAGATGATAAAGAAGATGTAAACATGTTCTTAAATCTATTGCATATCAATTCTGAACTTAGAAAAAATTTCGTTGAAGCTGCATATACAAATCAGATAAATGCTAAGCCACCTAGAAAACCATTGATAACTCTTAGCCAATATAATTATCTTATGGAGTCTGATCCATTTATGACTGTTATAGGTAATGAAGAAGATTATCAAGTTTGACCTATATGATCTAGTGTATTAGAATCAATAAATAAAATAACTGAGATATGAGAAATAACTGGTGAAAACGCTAACAGATGGAAACTCCAATTATTATTTGATATATACACATATTATCAATGAAGTAGAAAAGCGAGCTATGAATGACTTGTTAAATTTCTAAGAAATAAATACAGATATAGCGAATTAGATGAAGATCACACTATGAAAAAACTCATAGATGTAATTGAAGAAGATAGTAAATTATCATGAACTTCAATACATAGTGAATGAGTTATGATGACTTTAAGATCTTCAAATAGAGAATCATATGAGTGAGATCCATATCAGAATTTCATAAAAAGCGAAAGATGAGATAACTCTATTATTGATGCGTTAATTATTCTTGAATCTAATGATGAAAGTAGTTTCCAGCAAATAATAGAATATGCTCCAAAGAAAATTAAAGATGAACTATATGAGAGATTCCAAGAAGAGAATAGAGAAAATAAGAGTTCTAATATTGCATATAGAATGGTTTCATGATTGCTATTGAACAATTACAAAGTAATTAATGATCTTAAAAAAGAATCTCAAAAAGATTTGCCAAAGGTTGAATGAGCAGTAAGAGACATGCTACTTTGATTCAATCCTATGTCGCTTGTTAATTCTGCAGCAACAAGAGTATTATATAATAAATTCTGATTAAGATGATTGGATCTTAATAAATGAACTGTTATATTAACAAACAACAGGCAGAATTCATTATGAAAGTGGATGCCTAATTTCAAGAACGTAGAAAGATTCCCATTATTGCCTGTATCTAGTTTGAATGATATTAAAGCTGATGTGAATGTTATAGTTCCATATTGAGTATCTATTCCTAAAGATTCCAATTGATATAACTATAATATAATCAGGATGGAGAATGCTTGATACCATGATTGAGCATTAGTTGTCTGAAAGATCTGAAATAGAGTCGTAGACTTTGAAAACAGGATGTATAACATAATGTGATTGTATTGATTATGAGTTATACAATCTGATTGATTCACAATATCAAGAGAACATAAGAAGATAATTAGAGATAATAAAACTCAGAAATCATTATACTGGAATATATTTAAGAATAATATCCAGCCTAATCTATGAGAGAATCTCCAGAATATAACTGAAGATGATTTCTATCAAAGAATTACATCTAAGGCTATGAGGGCTTTACCTATTAATATGTTATATAAATGTTTTGCTGCATGAGATATGCAAGAGTTAATAGACAACTCTATAGCTGTTATAAATGCGGTAACTAATAATGAATTTGAACTTAGATCAAATAATGCTGCATGAAGAAAAACGATTGATACATATGATGCGATAAATCAATTCTCTGAATTCATATCAAAACAATCTCTATCTAATAAAGCGAAAGAAAGGATTGCTAAAATGTTTTGAGATTTCTTGATGATCCAAATGAAGATTGGAGAAATCAATATTGCAGATCGACGAACTGAATTTAAAACTACTCATAGTAGAGCATTAGATGAATTGTATAAACTTCCAGATATAAAGAATACTCAGGTATGATGATTAGAATTATGGCAGATATTTGTGAATTGAAACTTAACTAAGAAAGAAGAGCCAACAAAACAACAAATAGAAAATGCTATTATTGATGCTGAAATAGATAAGAAAAGTATTTCTAAAACGATAGTTAATAAAATAAATGATAGAGAAGATGAAATAAGAAAGTTAGAAAAACAGATTCAAGATATATGGGATCAGCATTGAAATAGATCTCCTATATGAGAAGAAAAGATAAAAAATAAAACAAATGAACTTTATAATGCTAGACAAGAGTTAGAAGATCTTGAAGAAAAATACGAAGATAAAAGAACTCCAGAACAGAAAAAAGAAATAGCAGATAAAGATAAAGAATTATCTAAAGCTACTACTGAAAGATATAAATTAAGACAGAAGTTGTGAAACGATGCAGCTGAAGTAAAAGCTAAGAATGATGAAGTAGAAAGATTATCAAGAGAACTTGCTGATCTAAAAAAGAAATATGTTAACAATTATACAACAGAATGAAGATTACAGATAGAGAAAAAGAAATCAGATATATCTTTATTGGAATCTCAGTTATGAGAATTAGAAAAAGAATATTTGGTATCTGTAAGTAAAGAACATAGAGATGAGATAAGACAACTTCGTCTAAAAATAAATCAAATTGATTCTGAGATTTATAATCTTGAAAATGATTTAGATGATGTAAATGGAAAGAATTATTATCAGAATGATTATATAGAACATGTAAATGAAGCATCATGAGTTCAGTCTACTCAGAATCTTGAAGAGGCTCAGAACTCTATGGTTCTAACTGATGAAGCTGAAGATCAGAACAGAATATTCTCAGGTAAAGCTATGAAAGTTCTTGAGTATCTATATAATAATTACATAAATAATAATGCAGTAACTGTTGAACCTTGACAGTCTCCAAACTCAGAAAATCATGTTGTATCAAAAGATCTATTGTGAATGTTAATATGAGAAAATACATTCAATAATACATACAGAGATGTAACTGAATGAAATAGAAAAGTTAAAAGATATGCATATTCTCAAAGCGATCTTAATCAGCTTGTATGAATCTTAACATCATTGAAGAAGACAAATGCTAAAAGATTCAAGGAAGTATTGGATGATATATTCAGAACTTATGAAGATATCTGATATACATATGATACTCCAGAGCATTTAGACTTGATAAAATATAAAAGCGAAGTTGCAAACAATCCAGCTAACTTATATAAAATCTTCTCAGATTTATCTAATGATAAAAGATTCTCTGTCCAATTCCTTGAAGGTTGAAAGGTTGAAAAGAAATTGAATTACAAAGATATTAATATGGATTGATTACTACAATCTGCTTCAAAAGAATATTTTGAATGAAGTCCATATATAGTTCGTACAGCTGAATGAGTAGAGAATATGAATAAGAAAGTAAAAGAATATCATGAGAAATATGATAAATACTTCGATAAATTACTTCCAGACTGAGTAAAACCATCTGACGAACAAATAAAATGATTCGCTAAATTAAAATCAACATTTGATCATAGAAAAGATGGTGGTAAATCTTCAAGTAAAAGAAAAGTGTTTGCAATACCTGGAGTTGCATGAGCATGAAAAACTACAATGCTTACAGCATTCTTCAGATATGTTAATGAAGTATGATGAGCTCAATATGAAGTTGATAACATAGCGAACTGAAAACAAACATCTATTATATATCAATTTAGTCCTGAACAGCATAAGGCTTTCAATCGTGCACCAAAAGATAAAGTATTCTATGCTAAGATAGCGAATAAAGATAAATGATGATGAGATGTATATATAAAGTTCACAAGGTGAGATATGAAAACTCGTGATGAGATATTGAACATGCCACCAAGATGATATACTAATGAGAAAGATGAATATGTAGAATGAGTATTAGATTGATATTCAAATATATGGTGAGAAGATGCAATACCTGCATTAACTGAGAATTGAGAATGATATGAGAAAAAATGGTTAGATAAAAGAGATAATCAGCTGAAAGGTTGATCATATAGTGTATGGAAAATAAGTAAATTTGAAATAGTTACTGATCCTAAGAAAGTCCCAGCTAATCCTATCACAATCCGATGAAATGATTGAACATTAACTCCTGATGCAAGTAGATATCAAGACTTCCCTGCAATAGAAAGCAATAGAGCATTATCTGACATTCACTTTGCTGTTAGAATGCACCAAACTATATCATCATTAAAATCTACATTCTCTAACGAACAGAAATTTAATGGTATAGACTATTGAACTGAAGCTTCATACATGACACAAGCTAATAGTGTCAATATGGATTTGTTCTGATATAATGATAGTCCTATTGTTAAAAAGCAAATGGAATGACAATTCATTATTATAGATGAAGCTCAGAACTCATATAACTCAGATCTACAAGCTATAACTGAACAATTATGATGAAATAATGTTGTAGTTATGCTATGAGATTTCCATCAAAATAGTAAATGAGATTTCTTCAAGAATCTAAGTGAAGATGAAAAATACATGGTAGAGACTCACAGATGAACTGAAGATATTAATATCATGAATGAAATAAACGCATTTACTCAGAATGCTTTAATAAAAGCTAATGCAGTATGATTCTACATGAATGATAGTGATGACTTCAGAAGATATGATAGCGTAAGTCCAGAACGATATAGAGGTAAACCAAACGAATATCTTATGGTATGTAGAAAAAATAAAACAAGAAAAGATTTGAATGCTAAATATCTTGAATCATTGTGAGCTACTATTGAATATGATAAAGAATGAAAAATTAAAGATGTCAGTGATATACAGCCAATAATAGATAGCAAAGCGAAATTACAAGTTATGGTAGTAGATGTACGCTCAGACAAGAAGATGAATAAGAGATGAAGAAAATCTGAAATGCCTAATGAATGATTAGATATGGAATGATTTCAAAAATCAGAACTCTGAAATTGTTATTATAAAGAGACAGATGGTTCATTACAATTATTCTTCCCTTATACTGAAACATCTAACTATGAATGAGATATTAAAGATATATCTAATTCAGACTACATTAAGAAACTTGCTAAATGAAAGGATATAGAAATATTCGTACCAGCATTCGCTATCACTACAGAAAAAGAATCATGAAAAACTGTTGATAATATTATCCTTCACGATGAACTTGTTAATATAGAATATGATAGTTTATCTGAACAGAATGTTCAAACATTCTATGATGCATTTACTAGATGATCAAAGAAAGTATATATACCACAAAAAGCTCCTAGATTAATATGAATAACAAGAGAAGATGCTAAGAATCTCATGGAATGAAAACCATTAAGTAAATGATATGTTGAAGCTACATCAGATAAAGTATCAGTAGATGATTTCACTATGCCAGTTGTAACTGTAAGACAAGAATGATGATTAGATGTGTTAGATGATATAGATTATCTATTATGACTATGAAATTTCGCTTGAAGTGAATTATCAGAAGCTGTATGAATTCTAAGGAATTATAATATGTGAAATCAGACTTTCTGAGATTATGAATATCAATGAGAACGTAAATCAAATGATTATATAGATGTACTTAAAAAACGTGTTGCTGATCTTTGGGATCTAAATAAAGATTGGATATTATCTACATTAGAAAATCAATGAGTAACTGGTGAGAATATAGAAAAAACATTTAATAAAATAAATTGAACAATATATTGACAAACATATAAAGTTCCACTTGTAAGAGATGAAAAATGAGAATATAAATATTGGGATTGAAAAGAATGACAAAACGATTATAGGATTTGGTGAAATACCAAATGGCAAAATAAGATAGTTACATTAGACGATTTCAAGCAGTATTGAATGCAAATAGAAGATTGAATAGCAACTGAGTGACAAGTGTATCGTCCACAGATCCTACAAGATAAATGAAAGTTGGTTATGAAAATGGTTCCAGTCAATGGTAGATGGGTACAAAAAACAACTAAGTGACGAATTGAAAGAAGGACTAGACAAGAGAAAGAAACTCTTGATATAGATGCTGAAAAAATGGAAGTTGAAAGAATATTCAATTATCAATTCGATAATAATGTAATAAGTCCAGAATGATTCTTAATACAAGATTATAAATCATTTGCATGAAATTGAGTAAATATAAATGCTAGTCTTGCAGAAAATGTTAAAGATATGATGACAAATGATAGAACTAGATGAACTATCTTTGAAAAGCTTGATACATCTAAAATGACTGAATCTAAAAAAGAATGAGTTGTAAATAGATTCTGGCATGAACTTCGTAAAAAAGTAGATGAGCATTTTTCAAGATTGAATGATGAAGATTTATATCAAGAACGTGAACCAACAGTACGAAGTGAAATTAGAATTAATCCTAAATGATTACAAAAGTTCTGAATAGATGAAATAGATGTATCTTGAGTATTAGATAAGGCATGACAAAGGCATACTCGAATATGAACTGATAATCAATATTTCATACCAGATTCAGAATCTTATGAGAAAAATATAATTCAAGAATTGTATAATAGATATAAATGAAGCAAAGATAAAAAATGAAAAGAATTAACTATTGCTGATGTTGAAAAAGCTACATATAGATCTTTGATGCGTGAGCAATGAGAAGAATATACACCAAACGCATTGAACAAAAGTTATGAATCAATAATATGAAGAATAAATAATAGAGATGAATCTGATTTAGATCAATTGAAAGCTGATGTAAATAACTTTATTGAACGTGTAGCTAATATAGAGAATAGAGAAAACACATCTTGATTAGATAATGTAGAATATTCATTAGATAGTAATTTCATAAACATACAATGACTAGCTGATGATATTGCTGATGAAGAGAATTGTGGTTGATAATTTATATAATAATATAAATAACTAATGGTAACTAATGCTTGTAATTACAATTATAAAGTAACAGAAGTCCTCTCTCAATGAACTTGAGAGAAGGCTTTCTGAGCATTTAAAGATTATTCAAACGTTGATTCTATCTATCAAGATTATCAATGATTGAGAGATTCGCAAGAGTTAATGGTTAATGCATATAAAAAACTGAATCCATTAGTTGGTAAAATAAAGAGTACATATACTGGTATATGGAAATCTTTAGTATCTCCTACAACATGAAGTTCTGAAGAGTGTCTGAAATTTCAATGAGCATTGAATGCATATATAGCAAATAAGAATGCACATCCTTGAAAGGATTATAAAAACATAACATCAATATCAACTAAAGCTACTGAGAATGATTGGAATGAGAATCTAACTCCAGTAGAACAACAATTCGTTATTGACTTAGCTGATTCGTTAGAAGCATTTCTACAATCAGCTAAGATGAATACGAATGAGAATCTATATGAATTAATGAGAACATGTATCAACTTTGGTATAATGTGACAAAATATAGATCCAGAAAAAAAACAAACATGGACTTGACTATGATGATTATTATGAATGATATCTGATAGTTGACAATGAAACAATAGTATATTCGCATTCCTATGAGTATATGATTGATTTGTATGAGCAAAGATTCCATTCAGAAAACAAAATTGAGATATAGTTCAATACAAAATAACTGATCTATATAACGAAGATGATGCTAAAATGCAGGGAATGTTCTGACTGCTATTTGCTTCAGATGAGACATGATCAAACAATCCTATACTACAAAATCCTAATTTGTATAGACATTCAATAAGAACTTTGATGAAAGCAACTGATATGAATCAGAATCGATGATTCGTAAATAATTCAGTTAACTGGCTATTGAAGTTTGGTGCTATATGAAAGCTGTCTTCATACTTATTGAATGTTGCTTCAGGATCTATGATATGATTGAGTTGTCTAACAACTTGATGATTGAATGTTATGTCGTATAAGAAAAAGAATAATAAAGAAAAAATAAATAATGCTTTACAGAAATTGTGATTAAGGAATTGATACTTCAAACTTTGAACTGATAATATCTTAGATTGGATGAAGGAGAGAATAAATAATTATTTCTCTACTTGAACTAAAGATTTAGATTTCAAAGATTACTCAAATAAGAATGCTTCAATATTAAACGATGAAAGAATCTCATGGTTATTAATGTGACCAATGAACATATTATGAGATACAATCTGGAGATGAAGTTATCAATCAATCGCTATGGATATAGCTATGCAAGAACTATGAATCAATTGAGATCTTGATTCGTTCTTGTATAAAACAATGCCAGATTGAAGAAGAGTTCCATCTGAAGAAAGAGCTACACAATTACTTGTTACGTTCCTTCAGAAGATGGCTAATATAACATGATTCCCTAACATAGAATGATGATCACAGTTAAATCTTTGACTTGATTTAAAATCAGATTCACCTAACTGGAAGAAATGAATTGGTAATGCTGCTGTTAATTCTATACTTAAAATGCGACATTGGATGACACAGTGGTCAACTAAATATGTTAACAATACAATTCATACGTTAGCATGATGATGAGTTGATGCTTATTATACTTTGAAGTCTGCTATTACATGAGTTCCTAAAGAAGAAATGTATAATAATGCATATAATGGTATCTGAGGTAATTGGCTTATCAGAAGATATACTCGCTGAATAGAAAGATGATGAATCGCTATGTCGTGGGAATGCGCTAGAGAACTTGTATCTAAAGAAGAGTTCTCAAGAGAACTCATGAGAATAATGGCATGAGTAAGAAATCTATATAGACTTTGAAACATTGCATGTCGTGATGATGAATGAGAACTCAGTTGGTGATGTGCATTTAAAAACTTCTGGTCTGTTGTATATCTACCATGACAGGCTTTGCAGATGGCACATCCTATGATTCAAGCTTTATACAAGATTCCTAGAGATTATTTTGAGTATAGTAATTATTTTCAAGATAAAGATTTATGAGTATCTAAATGAGATATATTTGCTGACTCATTATTGACGAACTTTGTCAAACCATTACTAAGATCAATGTATCTTGTAAAGATGTGATCGGCTGCTATTGATGCTACATATAATGATGACTTCAATGAAGATTCATTTATTACTAATTTGTATGATGCTATAATGGATTCTACTGAATGAATTCTATATTATACAAATGATGAATTGTCTAGTTATGTACATTCACACTGAGCATATTGACCAAAGAGTTATCTTAATGATGATACATCTATCTTCTGATCTCCTATAGAGATTCGTGATACGATGACTAAGCTCTGACGTATTAAATGAATTGAATCATGAGCTAATAGATGATGGGCTCAAAGATTCGTAGACTTATTCGCTACAACTAGAATGCTACAGTGATTAGCAAAAGATGAATGAAATACTTCATTATATGATAGTTGAAGAGCTGATAAAATGTTATTTGATTGGAACTCTGATGAAGATATATTGACAATGACATATGGACACTTTACTGAAGAAATGGTAAAGGATCCAGAGTTCATGCAATATGTATGGACAAACTTGACACAAGATCGACAATCATATTGAGCAAGTTATAAAGAATGAGTTAGAGATAATAAATACAATAAAGGTGAGATTGATTACTTTGAGACATTGCTTAAAAAAGATATGGATGAAGCTATAATCGCTAATCCATGACTATCAGATCTTGAGATATATGATACAGCATTAAAAACATTCTTTGAATGAACTCCTATATATGAGAATATTAAATTAGCAATTCAGGCTATTGATGATTCGTGAGATCATGCGAAAGCGGCTTATACAGATTATCTTGCTTCTGCTGCATGGCTTCAAGAATCAACATGAGTAAAATGATTGGCACTAATTGCTGAATATAGAAAAAGACAATTGATGGAAAGTGTTTGACTCCAATATTCTTCATCTTCTACAAAAGAAGAAAAGGAAGCAATAAAGGCGATTGAGAATCAGGTTGCTTCTGAATTATGAACTTGATTATGGTTAGCAGATAGAAGACAATATTCTAATCTAATGTGACAATGGTTCTTAAAGAATCATCCAGAATATGAGAAATATGATCCATTCAAGAACTTATTGAATGATGATTGAACTATGAATATGAATGCAGATCTCAAAACTTCATGAACATTATGAACTGCACTATGGGCTAATAACCTTGCTAAAAGTGAGATGGTATTATGAAATACAAACTGATATGAATTATCAAATGTATTTACAGAGAAGTTCTGAAGTTGTATGGATGAGAATGGTAACTTTGATGATACAAAGGCTGCACAATTAATAGATTCAACCTTGCTATTAGCACAGGCTTTAGAAGATTCTGGTAAGAGCCCAGCTGACATTGCATTAATATTAGCTCCACATCTAACTAAGAATATTGAATTATGGAATTACGTATTATCAGAAGATACTGAAGATAATAAATGACTCCGTGATATATTACATGAAGAATGAGTTAATCAAATTAGATGATTATTATATGATGTATTTGAAAATAATAACTGAATGTATGAGTTTATAACTGACTATCTCAATGACGCTGATGTAATAAAAACTATATTATGAAAGAATTCAAAATGATATAAATGATCTAGTAGTCTTTATTATTGAAAAAACACAAAGAAAAATTATGATTATTACAGCAAGCCAGCTAATGCGTTTAACAGTTGGTGAAATAAAAATTTATCTAATTTAGCAAATTGATATGGAAACTCCTGAAAACGTAATTACGCCTGAAATTATAGTCCCAAAGAATTCTACTTCTTGAACCAAAGAAGCTATCGAAATAATGTCATTTCCTCAAGAATCGCTCCAGACATTCCACTCAACATCTGAGGATTCTCTAAGACTACAGTCAAATCAAAAAATCCAGTTAGCTGATTCACAACAAACATTAAGCCTTGGGAAAAAGGATCAACCGCTAAGCTTGGAAAAAGTAAGGCAATTATTTGATGAGAATGATCTCGATGACCAATCACTCATTTCAAAGCTTAAAGAAATCATGGATAATGCAGTTACAGCTAATCCAAAGACTGGTGAGTTAATAGAAGATTATAGGACACAACTTGACGCTGTCAAGTATATAATGAAACTAAAATGATTCGGTTGAAAAGATGCACAGTTCGTAGTTAATCTCTTCAACTCGAATCAAGGTAAAATCTGATAACCTTTATCTTTATAATGTAAAAACTAAATGGCAAAGAAAGCAAGTCCTGAACAGCAATCACTTCAGAAATATCTGAAGAAAAGAAAAGCTCGTGATCAACAAGTTGTTGATATCAAACTCATCACTAAAATGAATGAGAACCAGAATTGAGAGACGGCTAAGTATCTACATTCGTTAGTCCCTACGGTGTTTGATTACTTTGATAAAAACTTCTGGTGATGAAAAATAGATTGATATAAAAAATATATTTGATATGCTGGTGATAGAGCATTCGCATTGGAGACGAAGTGACAATCACGGAGATCTAATATAATCACTCCATTAACAAGGACATTTGCTGATGCACTATATAATAGGATATTTGATTCTGAATTTACAATTGATGTATATGCTACAACTCCTAGTTGAGCTAAAGAATATACAGTAAAAATAAATTGAGAAGATGTAGAACGATCTCCAAAGAAGTCAGTTGAAGCTTTAAATGAATGGTGCTACATTACATCTAATATTGATTCTAATATCAAAAAAGCTGCAAAGGATGCAGTAAATACATGAGATTGATTCTGGAGAGTAGATATGAATGTAGCCGATGAATATGAGAATTGGATTACTGATTCTAAGAATAATGATTGAAAGGCTTCTACTAAATGGTATGAACTCAAAAAGTGTAATGCTGTCGCTGAGTATATACCATGGGAAGAAATAATATATGATGCTCATAGAGACTTTGAAGAATCTGAATTCGTCGGTTGGAGAAGAATAGAATCAGAAAATAAATTTAAAGCTAGATGGTGATGGCTTATAGATCTACCAGATAGCACATCTGATTATATAAATAAAGAATGAAATAAAAGATTGTTCTTTGATAAAGATTATTCTAAGTTTAGAAATCTAAAACAATATGAACATCTATTAAAAAATAATTCATTCTGATTTGTTGAAACAGATATCTACTGATTAGATAATCAGAACTTAAAAGATAAATGAGAAACATATGAACACTGGACAAAGGATACGTTAACTGTTTGTAGGAATGGATATGTATTATATGATTGAGATAATCCATATGGATGAGTTATTCCATTCGTACATTTATGATTATGAATATCAGCTAATCAATGAGTTAATGATGGTATATGCCAACTTTTATATTCTATCCAAATACTCTATGACCTCGTATATAACTGATACGCCGACTATCTTAAAAGGCACTTTAATCCAATGTATATGTCTACTTGAGCACAACGAATTGAGTGATTCGAAACGTGATATCTTGATTGGGAACCGTATAAGATCATTAAGAATCTATGAGAAGGAAAAGTTGAGAGAGTGGATCTCTGAGATGATGTATCGAATGGATTTTCTATGCTTCAATCGCTCTACGAAATGGCTAGCCAAATTTCGGGAATTACTAGATATACTTGAGCGTGAGCTTGACAAGGAGTTGAAAGATCGCCAAGAGCGGCAGACTATCAAGTCCAAATTACCCTTGAAGTCTTGAAACCTATTGTATCTTCTATATCAAAATCTCTGGATGCAACATCTAAGATCTGGTGCAAACTCGCTCAAACTAAGCTCCCACCTAAATCAATTGTTTCCATCATGTGAGAAAAGTGAAAAGAAGTCTTCAAGAAAATCTCCATCGAAGACTTGGAGAACGATTTCACAATCAGATATAGTAATTCATCGATAGCAGATTATACGAAGAATAAGAAGCTATGAGATATCCAGAACTTCATGCAATACTGACAACAGCTATGACAAGATCCAGCAAGAAATGCTTATATCATTGATCAAGAAGCTATTATCAAAAAGGTTGCTGAATTACTTGATATTGACTGAGCTGTATTATCTCCAGACGAATATAAGAGAATTCGTGAAGAATGGTCAGTTGCTACTGCACAAGCTGATACTGCAGCACAAGTTGAAGCTGCTAAAGCACAGCAAGAAGCACAGGCTGAAATGCAAGCTGAACAGTGACAATGAGAATTGACACCTGAACAGCAACAAGCTGAAGCTGAAGCGCAAGCAGTATTACAAGCTACTGAACCATCTTGAGAAAGTTTTGAAATACCACCTACTGTAGTGAATGCGTAGGTGGCATTCAAATATTTTTATTATTAAATTATACGAAACATGGAATGAAACGTAACTATGGCTACTAACGCTTCTACATGAAGCACGAGCCAAAATTCAATTGTATGAACGACAGCCGCACCACAATCACCAACTCAGATGAATGCAGGTGCAATAGAAGACTATTTAGTTAATGTTGATAAGGTTGCAGTGTGAAATCCTAAGTGAACACCTGGATGAATGGATGAAGCTTTAGCTGGTAAATCATTAGATGAACAAGTTAAAATCGTTAATCAAGTTGATAGAATCATGGATAATACTAATCCTAATCCTAATTTCATGGATGCATGATCTATTCAAAGGGACTTACAGAATCAACAGCAAGCTCAACCAGAACAGCAACAAGAACAACAGCAAGAGCAGAAAGCTGAACAGAACGATCTTGAGTCTAGGATTGCAGCGCTCGAGAAAGCTCAGCAAGAAAAAGCTCAGGCGATAGCCGAAGAAGAAGCTGCAAAAAATCCAGATAATCGAGAAGAAATTTCTTATGAAGAATGGCAACAACACTGGAATGAATTCCAGCAGGCTCAACAAGAGCTTCAGCAAATTACACAGAAGTATGGTGAGACCTATAAAAATAATCTTGCATTATCATGAGAAAATGATATATTAAAGTCAACGATATGATCACTTCAGAATGAACTTAAAGACACGAAATCAAAATTAGCTTACTTGGAATCAACTGCTAATATTGTCAATGACACGGCTGAGACAAAGCTGTTGAACTTGAGAAGAGCGGCTATTGAAACTCCATGATGAGCAGCTGAATTGAATTATCTTAATTTACTTCAGCATGAACGACAAAATCTTACTGGACAAGATCTATCACAGAATATTAATGACCTGTACTTTCAACGTGCTCAGAGGCAGGCGAAACCTGAAGCTGTGGACTACGAAGTACCAAATACGACACAATATGCAAACCCTGAATTGAACAAACAATCAACAGGTGGTAACGAGACTCAAAATCCTGGTAGCTTAGAAGACTACCTTATTTAGTTTTATAACCACTTATTTAAAATGCCAGCAGCAGATCAATACGCTACAGGGTGTACGACAGGTTGTGGAACTTGACAAGCACCTTGAACAGAATGTCCATTATGACCATCATTGGTTAACTACCAAAGGACAGATTCATATAAGGTATGAGACCTTGTAAATAAATTATGTCAGACTCCCTTACTCACATGGAAATGGGTATGTAAATACGGACAATACGCTTCACTTCCATACTTGATGTTCACATACGGTGACTACCAAAACGCATCAGGTGGAGTCAGCAAAATCCTCCAATTCAAAAACGTCCCTCAGTACACAACTCTTACAGAGACTGGGTATTCAGTAAAATGGTGAGAGACTGTTGAATCATTCCCTGAATGTTTCGCTGATGGAGATCAGTCTAATACTAATGTAATCACAGTAAAATCATTAGACTCATTAAGAAAATTCTTCGTTAATGATATGGTGACTATTTACGCTACTGATTATAATTCAAACAATCCTCAAGATACAGCTACATCTTGAAATCTACCAGACGGTTTCAACTGGTCTTTGAACCACGAAGGAACTGATGGTAAACAAGATGAGAGTGCTGAAGGAAACAGCGAATTAACAGCTCAAAAAGGAGACAATCCTCATACAGCTGACGCTTGTTGTACTCTTGAACTAAGAGCTAAGATTACAGCTATCGATCCTGTTAACTTACAGATCACTTTCAACATCCCTGTATCTGTTAAAGATGGTGACAGAATTTTAAGAGACTACCACTTAATCGCATCTTGTGAAAGATTCGAGACTGGTGCTGCTCTTGAACCAACTGATTACTTCGAATCATTCTATCAATACTTCGGATGAACATTAACATTCACTCAAGAAGAATTGAATAAATGTTATGCTACTCCTAACTGACCACATGATTATGTAAATGCTAAATTCGAAGCATTATATAAATCATTGTTCTTAGATGTAGGTAACGCTTTCTGGAAAGGATTGAACGTTAAGGAAATCCAAGGTGTTCAGGAAGCTCAGACAATGGGTATCCTTCCAGCTATCTACAGAGAAGCAGCTAATGGAAAGAACATAATCCACGATCTTAGAAAGAAAACTTCTGATATCGCTAAAGTTAGAGCTTTGCTAGACATCTTCGAGCAAGCACAGCAATGTATTATCGAAGGTATCGATCAAACATTAGTAGTTGCAGGAAACAACAAATTCTGGACTGCTCTAACTAAGTTAAATCCAGCATGGCAATCTTACGCAGCATGTATGCCTATCTGTGATGAACAGAATGAAGTTAGCTTCAAAGTTAAGAATATTAATACAGTTTACGGAAGAGTAGAGTTCTATACTGACTTCTTCTTACAGTATTACTATCCTAACAAGTCATTCGCTGTTGTAATGCCTAAGGGATTAACTTCAATGTGGATGCCTGAATATGAAAGATTATCTGTATCTAACGGATCAACTATCATGTTCGATAATGTTGTACCAGGATTCAAAGTTGAAGATCTTAACATCTTGAACGTTGGAAAACTTGGATGTCCTACAACAATTCAAATCTCTACAAGATTCGCTCTTATCCATGCAGGAATGAGAAGTGGATGTTGGAGAATCATTGAAGGATTATACTAAGATAAAATATCATCTTAAATATATGTCCAAGAGAAAGCTATCACAAGATAGCTTTTTCTTTTATTGAAAAACTTATTCTAAACATTATAGTTATTGTAATATGTATCTTTATTTCTTAAAAGATAACAAATGTATACAGTATCAGAATTTCTCCGTGACCTGTTCCCTCTCGTAAAACAGCAATGATTCACTGCACAATATGGTGAAGAATGATTCATGTGAGCTATAAATGCGTGATTGAATTACATATACTGTTATCAATCACATCGTCGTAATCGACAAATTAGAACTGAAGCAATATGGAGTGATGAACAATGAAGATTATATTGAACTACTGCTAGACCAATTGTTGACGTTAATAATTTCTGGTGTGGTAAAAAATTAGAATGTATCGTTAGAAAAGAAAAAGAACGTGAACAATGTTGTGGTAATAAATCTTCATACTGTTCTAAATGTATGAGATGTTGTGAATTAAACAACTGTTGTTGCTCAGTAGAAAAAGTATTGGATATGATCCAAGTATCTCCAGGTGCTGTACTTGAACCATGAACATATAAAATCTCCTGAGGTGAAAACTGGATGTGATGAATGTTCGGTAACTATGTTGAAGCTAAAATGCCAAAGGATGTATGTTGCTGATGCCAGAAATGTGAACAAGTATATATTACATATACATCACGATTTAATAACGTAAAATGTCCTACAGATGAAATTCCTCTTCCTGATGCTTATATCCCTGCTTTGGTATTTGCTGTGGCAGCCTTTACTGTGATGGGATATTTATCGTTTCGTGCTAGTGATGATGCCAGTTATCTTGCGATATGTGACCGTATCCTTGATTGATTAGATTGATTGCAAGTAAACATTCCTACAAAAATTAGAGACAGATCTATGGAAGCTGAAAAACGTGCAGCTATTGCAACATCATCAGCCAATACATTTTAGTTCATAACTAAATAAATAATGGCAGCAGAAAATGAAATACAGTTCTTTGAGGCTCCGTTTCAATATTCAATTTGAGAGTTCTCATCTAATGTAAATCTAACATATCATAAATTAATCAACACTGAACCAGTAAAGATGCCACAAATGAATACTGGTTTTGAAACTAATTTCTCACAAGCAAGATTAGAGAAATGAGATAAATCTTATTTTTGAATTAGAAAACGTAAATGATTTAAAAGATGTGATGAGATAGAAGAAGAGATATCTTCATATGTAAATTACATAGTTACTGATCATCAAGTTGTTAATTGAAAAAGATTCTTGATGCAAATAAATAATGCTCAAGATAGATTAAAAGTATATATGTGTCACAAATGAGATTATATAGATTGTATTCCTACGCCTCAAGATGTATGTAATTGAGACTGGGAATATCTTTGAACATATCAAACTACTCCATGTTCATATCATAAATTCCAAAAGATCACAACACTTCAATCTGATGAAGAGACAAAACTCAGACATCTAAACGCATGAACTGTTGTGTATAATGATTGAACTACAACTTCAATATTATTCAGAACTGATCGTGAAGCTATTGAATGATTAGTACCATGAAAGTTTGTACAGCTATATTATGCTGACGAAGAATCATCTTCTGGAAATGATACAGTAGTCTGACAAGCTTTACAAGTTTGAAACTTTGATGCTAAAAACTGATGGTATAATATGTGATATGGTTCATGGATCTGAATAACAGACAAACAACAGATGGATTTGTTTGACGAATATTGAAATAAAATATGAGTTATAAATTATCAATCAGAAATAGATGTACTTGTATATGATAGAGCAGAGCTATGAATAGCATTCTATTGATGAAAAGAAACTAAGAATCAATGGTGAATATGGGAATGGAACTGACATTGATTTACATTTATGTATCAAACTAATCTATCACATGCAAACGTTACATCACTCACAGAAGACTTCGATTGACTTGTATACACTACAGATAGGTGAACTCTTAATTTTATGCGTCCTCATTCAAACACCTGACAAAGCTTATGATGAACTATATACTCGACTCATAACATGTACTGATGACGAGATCTAGCAAAGTCTTGCTGAGATTATGTATTCCTATTCTGACCAGATACAATATGAATAGCTTATAAGAATTGAACAGATGAACGCTGAGATCACAGATGGAATATACAGGTATTAGATAGAAATATGTGATACCGAAGTAAAGACTCAGTGTTAGTGTATAATGAAGAAATGTATATGATTGACAATAAAAAGAGATTTGTCAAATTAGATATAGAAGCTACAACCGATGCTGCGTATCGTGCACACTTCAAACTACAAGCCACTGATATGTCACTCCACTGGATAAACACTGATCTCAGAAATCTTGATAGATCACAATGAGACAATGCTATTCTATGTAAGGAGTGAACAAGAATATATATAATTATAAATGATAGTAGAAATGTAAGGGATTCAAGAAATGAAGTTCTAAATACTAAAATACTTGTATATGAAGATGAACTTAAATACTGGCACCGATGGTATCTGTGCTGAATAGATATAAGATGAATACATTGATGAGTCTGGTTCTGAAGATGAGTATATCTTTATACATGAAATTATGACTGTTGGGAATATGAAATAGTAGATGATAAAAAAGTTCCAGTTGAAAAACCATTTAAGGAAATAATATCTATGTCCTTCTGAGATACATCATGGTTCACATGGAAGGAAGTATTATGGATTAAAGCTGCAATATGATATCATTCTAAAATATCTAAAGATACTATATTCAAATTCCGTGCTGATTGATGATGATTCTCAACAACTATTAAAATGAATAGGTTCGATGATACTGTTAACTATGTTAATATCATAAATGAACTTAGAGATAGTTGAAAGACTGATATGAATAGAGTTGAAGCTTTGATGCGTTGAATGCCTATATGAATATGAATGTATAGTTGAAATTGAGTTTGATTAATCAAAGACGAATATAGAACTCAGAAAACTGAGTTTGAACAGTATTGTGATTATGAACCAACTATGACATATAGAACTGATACATGTTGTGATCCTAAGCCTGCTAGCGAACCTGATGGCAATGGATGTACAATGAAAGCACCAGAACCAGATGAACAAAATTTCTGAAGTGATCGCTTTCAATACCATTATAATATAGCGAAGTATTCAACTATGAAGGTTAATATCTGACAGCAATGACAGAACTTCTTCTTTGAATTGATCGCTAACAATTATGATGAAATAGAGTTCTGTTGATTCATGATATGATGGATGTTTATGGATAATAACTTCGATTCTCTCGCTAACACACCATATTATCAAACCACTCCAAAAGAGAGTTTACCTTGAATGATGTGAAAATAAAAATAGTATTATATTAATTTATATCTTTATTATATAAACATGGACGAAATTAAAAGTGTAATATCACAATTACAGCCACAAGATATCGCCATCTTGAAAACTCTTTATAATCCAGAAGCAGCAAGGCAAGATCTATCAAACAATGCTCAAAGAATGGTTGCTATATTGGATTGATTATCTCCAGAAGAACAGCAAGAAGCTGTTAGTGTTGAACCACAAACTCCTGAAGTATCAGAACCTGAAGTTGCTCCTGAAGAAGAAATGCCAGCTGAAGAATCTGCTGTCAGTGCTGAAATGCCAGAGGAAAAAGAACAAATGCCTAATCCTGCTGGAAACTTAGAAGACTTTTTAATTTAATAATTATATAAAGTAATGGCTGATGTTTTAATAGAAACCGTTAACTCTAATCCATATGATAGTGTAGTTGCTGATACATCTACAAAGATATCTAATATGGATGAGCAGATACAGATGGTTACTAATGAGATAAGTAAATTAGAGAAATCTAATCCATCATCTCCAACATTGAGTCAGCTAAGAGATAGATTGGCAAGTCTTCAACGTGAGAAGCAAGATCTAACTCAGACAAATGCATCTGCTAAATCTCTATCTCAATCATTCAATCAATGACAGCAAAATGTTAATACATTAAAATGAATCTATGATATTAAACAACAGGAACTTGAAAAGGCAAAAGCTGAAGATGAAAGAGCATATAAACAAATGATTGAAGAGACGAGAAGAGATAATCAGAATTATATCAATGCTTTGTGAAATGCTAACTCAAGTGAGAATGCTATAATCAATGCTAATGCATGAGCAGTATGAGCATCTACACAATCTACAGCTGAAGCAAGAGCAAGAAATTATTTACAAAATGCTCAGGCTCAAGCTGAAGCTGCTAATAATGCAAGAGCTACAATAAATAATCTTGAACAGGCTAGAATGAATTCTAACCAATGATATACTCAGCTATCTCAATCTAATGCTGATAACTATCTACGTCAACAGGTTCTTGCTGATATGGAAGCAGCTGAGAATGAAAAAACTAGACAAGCTCAATATTGAAGTTCATGATGATGATCAAGATGAACATCTTCAAGATGAACAAGTAATATCTTTGATCCTTATTCATTGGTAAACAAGAATAAAAATAATAATAATAACAATAATAATAACAACAACAATAATAATAACAATTCTGAAGACCAACCTCAAGATATTAGTGAATACGAAAAGGAATTACAAAAAGCTAAAGAAGAGGCTGAGAAATATGGTAAATGAAATGGTGAATCTAATATGTTTGTTTGAATTCCAGATACCAGAGTATTAGCGTGATCTACGGCTTGAATGCCTAACACTCCATCTTTAGACACAACTTATATACCTAAGGTCACTCCAAAAGAACCAGAACCAGTAAAAAGTTTGAATGAATTAGATAGAGTTAAAATAAATACTCAGATGAAGAATTCATGATTAGATCCTAATACTATCACATATCAATTGACGGATAAATGATACGTTATGTTTAGAGATTGAAAATGAAATACTAAATATGTTGATGCAAATTCATTAAGAAAATAATTTATATTATATTCTAACGACACATGTGAAATTGTATAAGATGCTGAGGGTGCAAATGTAATGGTTCATGTACATGCACCCCTCAGGAAATACGTGAGCGAAAGATTGCTCATTGATACAAAGTCAATCCTGAAACATGAACCATGGATCCTAAATCCATGTGAAAGGAAATACGAGACCTTGATGAAAAAGATTATCAATGATTAGCTGAAGATGATGCTATTGCACTGTTCTTCAAGCAGACAGGGAAGGTAGCAATCAGCGAAGCTGAATTAAGAAAACTTTTACTTCTTACTAAAAAGCCACAAGATGACAGCAATTAATCAAATGAAAAGCGTTGCTTCTTCTAGCAACAAAAAACTACAGCCTGGAAAGGCATACAAAATCAGAAGACCTGCACAGCAAAGCTCTGCTTCTGCAAAGATGAAGCATATGGCTGCTAGTTGCCAGGCTTGTGCTGGAAAATAATTTATACCTTAACTCGCATAAATTATGAAGTATGGATGAGATAAAATAAAGGTTGTTACTGATAACCTTAGTAAAGGCGATAATCTACAAGCATTGTGATTCGATACTTGTGGATATTTACTAATATGAAAATGGACTAACGAATACTGAACTCAATGAGATCCATTGATGTCAGATGAAGTTCCTTGTTGATCAGAAGCAAATTGTCCTAACTGCCAGCCAAAGATTACTGATATAATGGATCTACCTGGACGACCTTCAAAGTGTTCAAGTTGAGATGCTATATTAGCAATCTGACAAAACTGAGCGTTAAAAACTATTTGTAGATCTCAGTGGCTTGATAACGACAAAAAAGTTGCTATCAGTGCTGGTGATGAAGAACCATGATATCTTAGAGATAAGTTATTAGTATGTGATTCTGATTGACCTATTACATTAACTGAGAATACTGCATGATCATTTCATACAATGTGTATCGGTTGGGACGCTACAAAAACAGGATTGAAGTTTAAAGATTTGACTGATACTCCTGATACATATCCTAGTCCATGATTATTGGTTACTAACTGAAGCTGAGTTATAGCAGTAGAACCAAACAGCTGTACTGATTCAAGATACAGCTATGTTGTATATGATAAAGAATCAAACGCATTTGATACAATATGTGCATATAATAATTCATTCGCTTCATGGAGATTTGACGGATGAAGCTGTGATGTTCCTATGGATGATGAATGAGTTCGTATATATGCTACTAATCATAATGATGATTCAGCTTGAAGAATATTTAATTGAAGCTGACATCTATCATGTACTGATGATATATTAGAATGAACATGATCAACATTGTTCATGCTAACAAGACCATGATTATATGTATTAACATGTAATTCAACATTACGTAATATCACTGAAGCTTGATTACAAGCAGCAAGATGATGATTATTGTTGACGAATGGTTGACAATGAGAAATTGAATGGACTGACTTCAAATACGATTGAAGAAAATATACAGAATATGTAAACGATTTCTATCCTAACAATCCTGAAGCATGATATGATTGATCAGAAAGAAATCTTGAACTTAGTATAATGTCATTCAATACTACACATACAATAGCATTCAGTTGAATATCAGAAGATAATCCAATCTGAATCTGATTCTGGGTTAGATGTTCTACATTCTTGAATGACCATAGAATGGTATGACAAGAGCAATTAGATCACATTACTTTGGAATTAACAGGATGACAAACATCCATTTGACCAAAGACTCAGATAACTTGTGTACGTATTAGTGACGTGCCATGAACATACAAATATAGATTTTAAACAAAAAAACTATATAATATTATTAGCATTTATTTTAAATTCTAACCAACTACAAACATGTTTGGAGAAAATGCATCATTTATAAAATCAGTAGAGATCGACGATAGTATCTTCCAATGCGATCTCGACTGTTCAGAAAAATATTTACTTCAATTAGAGCGAAGCACTGATAATGAAACATGGCAATGGAAGGTCATGAAAAAATCAGATGTTCTTTGAGGCAACTCGTCAAACTGAGGTAAAAGCATGATGGCAATGAAAAGTTCTAATGACTCATCTGTATTAGATGCTATCAATGATCTTAATAATAGAATCGTTGCTCTTGAAGTAGATAAAGAAAATGCTGAATTAGATTCAGAAACTAAGGATGAAACATCAGAAGAGAAATAATTTTATATTGTTAAATAGATAACAATGTT
>Ga0326513_10000572_pt1 | contig 31561 bp, 54 predicted proteins | sample 2_2465_0518_D_FD_203654 | JGI IMG/M metagenome (GOLD analysis project Ga0326513, IMG submission 203654) | Bovine rumen microbial communities from UC Davis, California, United States - 2_2465_0518 | ecosystem: Host-associated > Mammals > Digestive system > Stomach > Rumen | place: USA...
TAAGTTCCCAACCTACTATGCTCCGACTAGTCACATACTTTGAAAGTATGTTTAGAGCTGCGTTTATATCTCTGTCGTGGCTTTTGCCACAAATAGGACATTCCCAATAGTTTACTCCTACTTTTACAGCAGGATTTACATAGCCACAAGCATGGCACATTTTAGATGTGTTTCTTGCTGAGAAGTTGGATATACTCTGTATTCGTATGCCTTCATCATAATCTATTATATTAACTTTATTATATTTAATTTGCAATTAGTTAGTATAATAAGTTTTCAAAAGTTTGTCTATATCTATATTAGATTTTGTGGCAATTCATATGCCACACTAAAGATGTGGCATTTTTTTTGTCACCGTATTATAAAAAAACGACAGGAGGTCGCTTCAAGCCATAAGCTTTGACAACCCTTAATCCTGCCGTTGATTCCTTTTATTCTCTTGGTGGAATCTTACCTCATCAACCCTTAAGCTACCCACTGACAAAAGCTACTGGATAAAGCCGTTTAGTCAATAAATAGAGCCAACCCGATTGCCAGGTAGACAAATCCTACACCAGTAATTTAATAATTAGCAAACTTTAACTATTAGTAACCATACCGCCAATACTTGTAAAATATTCAACCAATTCTTTATCTGTTGTATCATATACAAGTATTTTTTTATTGGGATGCTTTTTCTGAAATTCAACCGCTTCTTCAAGTGTCAAAACTATTCCATCCTCAGATGTGAAATCGTCTGAAACAAAGTCATTACAATTTCCAAGTTTATCATTCATGAAAAAGCATTTCTTGAAGCCTATCCCACACTAAAGATGTGGGATATTCCTACACACAGTCGCCTGTAGTGTTTCCTGCTTCATCGAGTTCGGTTGCTTGCAAAGCAAACCTTGCTAAGTTTGCAACTTTATCACTCTCCACAGGCGTAAATTCCCGTTCTTCCAACGGTACATAGTTTTTCAATATAATTAGTTAGAACATATTTCAAAACTTCATGCTAATTTCTTTAAAGAGCCATTCATGTGCCACACTGAAGATGTGACACTTTTCTGGCTCTGCTTCTTATAAATAACTCCTATTTTAATTAGGCTGATTACACAACTTCCATTTTCGAGACCAAAAAGAAAGTAACTGCCCGGGCTGACGGTTCTAGGTATTGGGATTATTGGAGTTCTCACCACAGCATTACTATCCTCACCCTCACATTCACGAATTACCGTTTAAGTATTTCTTTAAGATCTCTAAATGGATACATTCCCTGCTGGACTTGAACCAAACATTTATACTCGGAGAGAGCATTTTCCTAACCGTTAGAAGAAGGGAACATAAATTATTTATTTTCAATAGTTGTATCAAACTTTTCTACTTTTATTTCTTTTGTTGGAAGCTCTTCTTTTATCTCTTCTTCCAATAATTTTTCTATTTCTTCAATCGTTAAAATATTTTCCATACTTTTAAACCTAATAATTAAAATGAGTAAAAACAGAACTTTTACTTGTTTTTAAACCAATACCTCTAAAATAATCACCTAGCGTTCTCAGTTTATTTTTTGATATTTTGTTATACTCATTTAGCAATATATTATAACTATACATTTCTTTTAACAAAATTTTATAACTTTCATTTCTTTTAATTTCGCCAAAATTATTTTTTATAATATTTAAGGCATTCCATAATTCTTTTTCGTTATGATTTAAAGTTTGTTTGTTTTCTATTATATTTTTTAATTCTTTTGAACTATTTCTAAATATCAAAATAATCTTTTCAAGATCTTCTTCATTTATCATAAAGACATTCCCTGCTGGACTTGAACCAAACATTTATACTCGGAGAGAGCATTTTCCTAACCGTTAGAAGAAGGGAACAAAAATTTGAAGCCTATCCCACACTAAAGATGTGGCATTTTTCTGGCTCGGAAGATTATAAAAAGGCGGTTTGTAAGAAATGGCACAGGTTTTTCAACCTGTAAATTATGTATATAGGAACAAACTATGCCTTTTGTTCAAATAGGGGAAAGGTGACACTTAGCACACTTAAACCACCTTCCCAAGAAATGTGTGCTGACCCTGGCTTGCTTGCCGCTTTCGCTATCACTGGGTTGTTTGGTCGAACGGAAGCAGCTCTGCACAATTAAGTTGGAGCAGAATTGCCGAGCCTATTAAGCTTTGTTCCAATTAAGACGGGCGGCGAGCCTTTATTATCCAAGTTTTTCATTGGCACCTGATCGTTTCTTATCTAGGTATTATGCTTTTACAAGCCGTCTTCGACCTTTCTACAATGGGGAGAAGAGTCTAAAGGTTTATCTCCCAACCCCTTCCTACGACTTAAATTATAACACATAAAGTGAAATTTTTCAAGCGTAGAATGTCAAACAATTTTCTCCGTAGAGAAAAGAGTCTGACCCCTTGCTTGCCGCTCATCGCCAACAAGCCACCGTCTTACCATCCTAAGTTAGCAAGACCCTCAGATTTAAGAACCGCCGAGCCTAATTCGACATTTCATGGCAGGCGAGTCAATTACTTGATGTGCCGTTCTTTCTTCATTTATAGATTTTGCCAAAGCGTATACTTCTTCAAGTTTCATTAGAAATTTCTCCTAATCATAACAAAATAATTTGGCATATTATCATTTGCAACAATATCAAAACCAATCCTAGCAAATTTTCCAAAATCTTCTGTTTTAACACAAGCAACAGTATATTTTGTTCCTCTAAACTTTTTCAACCAGTCAAGCTTTTTCATATCACTATCCCCTTCAAGATATGAAAGATCGTCATACTCCTCAAGGTCAATAAGTTCTTTAAATTCCTCTGTTAAAACTCTATCGTTTTGAACAGAAGTTAAGCACATCCAATGTCTAAAAGATCGAGTGATTGGATTTTTTGTATATTTTCCCAATCGTATGGTTTTCCATTCTTATAAGAACACTTAAATTCCATTCATTCGCTCCATTTTATATTAATATTATAACTGATTTGCAAAATTAATTCAAGACTTTTTTTTACTTGTATTATTTTGTTGTTCTTCTGGTAGTGAACAATTCTCTTTTTCTTCACTGTCTAAAGCAGGTGCGTTTTCATAATCTTTTTCATTTAGTGTTAGATATTTTTCTATCTCTAAAAACGATCTAGTGATTAAATCATCTGACACTTGCTTTTACCTCCAGTCCTATTCTATAATTTTCGTCCTCGTATTACAGATTTTTATAATTCTTTATCAGTCATAAACATCAATCTTCTAAACAACCAAGACTATCTCTGTTAGAAGAAAATTCAAAATCGCACCATCCTTCAAATATTTTTTGAATTTCTTCATTTGTCATATTATCGGCTTCTTTTTTACATTTTAAAACATATTCTTTACCTTTGTTATCAAGTTTTCCATATTTTTCTTGATACTTTAGTAAATATTCTTTATCAGTCATAGAAACTTCCTAATAATTAAAATATTTGAAGGTTTTAACAGAAGGCAATATTTCATCTCCTGTTCTTTTACAAATATATAGAATTAACTTGAAATCATTCCCTGCTGGACTTGAACCAAACATTTACACTCGGAGAGAGCATTTTCCTAACCGTTAGAAGAAGGGAACATAAAAGCCCTTTCAAGCCAATGGAGATTCCTCCTGAGACCTCCACAATCGGAGGCACATTTACACAAGCATCCTCTAACCCATCAGCTTTGAGAGCTACATTCCTTGCGGGACTTGAACCACACATTTCAACCCTGAGGGGGCTTCGTCCTAGCCGTTAGACGAAAGGAACATAAATGGCGAGCAGTAAATTCATACCAATAAAATAGGAACTGCTATATGCCTAAATACATCCCAAGCAGGATTTGAACCATACATTTTCACTCGGAGAGAGCAATGACCTAGCCATTAGTCGATTGGGACTTGAAACCCTTTTGAGTCAGTAGAAAAAGACACAACTATTCTCCACCAACTCTAAGAGTAAAAGGTTCTATGTGGGACACATTGTTAAGAGGTGTATAGAACAGACATTCCCTGCTGGACTTGAACCAAACATTTATACTCGGAGAGAGCATTTTCCTAACCGTTAGAAGAAGGGAACATAAAAATCTTGGAAGTTATCCCGAAAGTAATTACACTTATTCAACACAACCAAGATATAGTACACAGAAGGGATTGAACCTCCAACAATTTATAAAACCCTAGGCGTCAACAATTAGAAGAAAAGGATCTTATAAGTGATACACCATCGTTTATGTACTACTTTTTTTGAGCTTAAATAATCAAACATTCATTTGCAAAATTATTTAACTCTAGGGATTTTGCTAAGGCTGAAAATCCTAACATCTGCCATCAATACATTCCCTGCTGGACTTGAACCAAACATTTATACTCGGAGAGAGCATTTTCCTAACCGTTAGAAGAAGGGAACATAAATTACCGAGAACCAGACTCGAACTGGCACGCTATAAGCTAGCAACGGATTTTAAGTCCGTAGTGTCTACCATTCCACCATCTCGACTTTTAATTTACTCAACAACCAAGTTGCTAAAGACAAGAGCAGTAATATAAGTCTTTTCTTTAATAGCAACTGTGTCAAACTTAAACTCTTTACTTGCAAAGGAAACTAGTTTGTTAATGCTATCCTTTGACGGAGCTTTATTGTTAAATATCCAATCTGTTACATATATCACATACTCTTCGATTTTTCCATTTTTTTTGCGGAGTATATCTCCCATTCTCAACATAACAATTACATTCCTTATAAGAGACTTTTTGCAGTGTTCTATAAAAATCATTCATTCGTTTCTCCTTAAAGAATTATAGTTAGTTATAACAAAAATCAAAAAGTTTTTCAAGACTTTTTTAAGTACATTCCCTAGAAGGATCGAACTTCTGTTTTCAGGTTGAAAACCTGACATCCTAACCACTAGATGAAGGGAACAAATAATAATCTTATTCGATTGTTGCGAGCATCTAGGAAAGATTAAAACCTAAGATTTGTTTCACCGCTTGAAACCATCCTAAAACGAGCTAACCAATTTTCGAATCGTTAAGACGCCAATAATATCGCTACTGGGAGCGTGTAATAATAAGGGACACTTACAACCCCGTTTCACCCAAAGCAGTCGCTCAATTTGCTTCGATGACACAATTCTTCATTCCCTGCTGGATTTGAACCAAACATTTTCACTCGGAGAGAGCATTGTCCTAGCCATTAGACGAAGGGAACATAAAAGTTTGCTCTTAATTTTAATCAGTCTAATTTCTGTTAAGAGCATAACAGAGAAAGTTCTTTTCTTCTATTGGAGAAAATCTCTTTCAAACCTATCCACATTCTTCATTGGCAGAATGAGCCACCGTACGCGTTTTTTGTTTTTCAGTATCACCCACTGAAAAGGTCGTAGCTTTTTATCATAGCCGACTAACTCTATGATGAAGTCCTACAATTTTTTTACGAACTTGGCTTTTGCTTTTAGCGACAAAAAGTATCATTAGCACCAAGCCCTCTTTTGAGGTTTCAACTTATTCGTATCTATCGCTTTGTCAAGAGCGTCAATCGCTCTTGATGTTTTAATTATAGCATTTTTAGCAAAAATTTTCAAGTACATTTTATTCGACTTCAAAATTAGAAGAAGTTTGGTCAAACTGTTCCACAAACTCTGTAACTTTTTGAAAGTCATCTACAAAGAGGATACCTTCCTCTCTGAAAGCATCGCCATAAAGATTGACTCTGTAAAGAGTGTTATCGTCATACTTTTGGACACTTACTTCAATCTTATCGACCTTCTCTTTCTTTATATAAGAGATTTGTCCACTATATGTCAATCTAAGCGGTTTAGTTTGACAAATATACTGTTTTTTAATTTTCACAAACATAACAAGACCACCAACACAATAAAAAGTGTTGGTGCTTTCTGTCAGCGGGGGTAGTTTGACAGAAAGTGGCGACCTACAGAAAACCCACAACAGTCGCTCTGCTTCTTGTATCACTCTGGGAGGTGAGTGGAGGGTTTTAGCGATAGCGTGACTGGTTTTGAAGCCATTACTTATCACGCTGAAACAAATGAAACCGTTTGGCTTAGGCTGACAGATACCACTTAGTCAAATCGGGTTGCTTGCCACACAAGCATTTTACTCGCGGCTGTCTATATTAGATCTCTTACAGGTTCTTGGGACATCTAAGTCCGACTAGGCTGCTTAGAGATAAAACAGCAAGAAGTGTGCCATTATGCTGTTTAGTCACTTCTTGCTGTCAGTTGTTTCATTAAGGCAGGGACAAGCCCTGCGGTTTGTTATGCTGCGGCTGTAGCCTCAACTACGAAGTCCTCAGGAACATTGATCTGTTCGTAGGCGATGTAGCGGTCGGCTCCCTTTGAACCAGCAGGAACTTCGTTGAGGACGATGTGTGCCCGTTTAGCACCAGCCTTCTGTTCACCGAGAATTCCTTCAAGAACTGTGCCGTCAGCCTTAGTGTAAGCGATTTTGTCGCCAACATTGAGTGTATCAAGGTATGCCTTGCCGCGAGTTGCGAGGTCAGCCTTAGCGGCAGTCTTTACTGCCTGTTCTGCCTTAGCAGCCTCTTCTTTGTTGTCGTGGCGATAAGCGGTGAGGTCTTTCCAGACTTCCTTGAGGGTGGCATAATCAACTTTGCCTTCTGCGTCTGTAACCTGAGCGATGAGATTTTCTGTGAGCTTGTTCATAACTGAACTCCTTAATGGCACGATTAGATGGTGTGCCTAATGTGAATTTATTCAACCCTCATACGAGGATTGTTAAGGTTGGGTTTTTACCCTAACTTACAATTTAATTGTAAACCTTTAAGCAAAAATTTTTAAGTACATTTTTGCTATGGTTAAAATTGTTAAGGATTAAATGTGCTTCCTTACCTTCCGCCAAACACAGTTCCTGCTTCATCACCTTTCGGTGGCTGGGGCATCCCATATCCCAACTTTCTTAGTGTTCCATTTTTGATGATTGGAAGTTTTTTAATCTTCTTCATCACCGTTCCTTACAATTTAATTATAAACCTTTAAGCAAAAATTTTTAAGTACATTTTTGCTATGGTTAAATCTCTAATATATTGTTAGAAGAAAGTTGTTTTAACTATTAAACTCCTTCTCAAATTCTTCACTTGGAAAAAGAAATTTCAAGCCATATTTTTTTGAATATTCCTTTGCTTCTTGTAGTGTAGCCTTAAATTCTTTTTTGGTATCCTCTACCCATAAGACATCTTTGTTGAAATTCTTGTCGTCAAAACGCCAGAACTCAATATGTCCGTTTGGAACTATAAGAGCATACCACTCTTTCTCAATTTCTTTCATAGTTTAATTATAAACCTTTGAGCAAAAAATTTTAAGTACATTTTTGATAACCTTTTCAAGACCATTTAGCAAGAGGCTGATGGACTTACGGTCACACTGTCATTAGTGCAAGAAGGCAACTAATAGTCGGATCCACGACTTACCACCCAAGTATTACTAAAGATCTTTGAAGGTTTATAGTCGCTACGGGAATCGAACCCGTGTCGCAAGGATGAAAACCTTGTGTGCTAACCACTGCACCAAGCGACCATAAAACTGGCATTGTTTAGTCAAAACAGATTACGCTTTGCCAGTTTGAAGCCTATCCCAGACTAAAGATGTGGGATATTCCTACACACAGTCACCTGTAGTGTTTCCTGCTTCATCGAACGAGTCAACTTGCAAAGCAAATAATGCTAAGCTTTTGACTTTAACGCTCTCCACAGGCGTAAATTCCCGACCTTCCATCGGTACATAGTTTTTCAATATAATTAGTTGAAACATACTAATTTTCTATAGAGCCATTCATGTGCCACACTGAAGATGTGGCATTTTTCTGGCTCGGAAAATTATAAAGCGACCATCTTTCAGGCAGGAACTTAACCGTATTATACGCTCAAAGCGTCTACGATTGTTTCTTTAGATGATATAACCGCCATACTATGGCAATGACCGCCGCTATCTTTTTGGTTGTAGCCACCCTGAAGTCTATCACACTGGACTTCTAGTCAGTGGGGTTCTTAAGGGTCACCCATTTCCGCTGTTATTGACTTAGGCACAAGCTGCCCCTTTTTTCTAATTTATCTCGTCTTATGATGTGCTTGCTATAAAACAACCGCTCTATGTTAGACGAGGTATACATTCCCTGCTGGACTTGAACCAAACATTATTACTCGGAGAGAGCATTTTCCTAACCGTTAGAAGAAGGGAACATAAATGGCGAGCAGTAAATTCATACCAATAAAATAGGAACTGCTATATGCCTAATCTTCTGGTAGGAATCGAACCCAGATTGCTTGAACCAGAATCAAGTGTTCTACCATTATATCACAGAAGAATATTTATCAACTTCGTTATGTTTTAATTATAACATTTTTAGCAAAAATTTTCAAGTACATTTTTGCTAAGATTTATTCAGGGTAGGGGTTGAACCTACAAGCAACTTGACAAGAAAAACTCACCAAGCACTGACCATGTTCCTGAATAGCCATTTTTTTGAGCCGTTAAAAACGCTCTCGGAGCTTTCTTTGCTTGGTTGACAAAAGCCCTAAAATGTACTACCATAATCAAAAACATTCCCAGCAGGAATTGAACCTACCTTTTCTCCGTGAGAGGGAGAAGTCCTAGCCGATAGACGATGGGAACAAAAAATTTATCTGATAGAAATTGTAACAGGTTTGATCTCTCTAGATCTAAGCTCAGAGAGCATTTTCTCAACCTCAGCAATTCTTTTCTCAATCTTAGCATTGATTTCTGAATCAAATCTAAGTGTTGGAAGATACCTCGTGGTTCCAAACTTTGGAGTAAGAATTATCCAATCGCTATGCTTGGTATCATAATAAACTCTCCAAGTTTCTCTCTTCCTTGTAATTATCATAATCAAGAGCATTTCATCCCCCAAATGTTTTCGTTATGTTTTAATTATAACATTTTTAGCAAAAATTTTCAAGTACATTTTTTTGTTAGAAAAATATTATTAGGTCTTTGAAAATATTTTCAATCTTCAACCGCTATATCAGACTCAACTTCTTCTAAGCTGCTAGAAGATGCCACCATAGCTTTTAATTTTTTAATTTCTTCATCAGTAAGTTTTTCTTTCTTATATTTTTCTTTTTCCTCTTTGGTAAGATGATAAGAATTTTTAAGAAGATTATCAATTTCTTTTTCAGCTTTTGTCATTATTTTTGCTTCTTAAATAAATTAGCTTAAAAAAGCAGTCGGTAGGATTCGAACCTACATTTTGTTGGGTTTCTATTCGCATTTAAGTACAGGCTTACTTTAGTACCCCAACACTCTACCACCTGAGTGCCTTGCTCATAGAGGCGTCTTTGCCGATTTGACTACGACTGCGATTTACTCATAGCAACATCTTGGTCGATAAGCACTATCTTCTTCTACAAGATAGCATGAGTAATTTTTAGCATACCATCTATTTCTTTCTGATATTTCATTATCGTGTTTCCAAATGTTTTTCTCAATCCATTCTTCACATTCTTGCTTAGTGTTAAATTTGTATTCTTTCAGCTCAAGCTGCTTTCCTACAATGCCAAGTTTAGCAGGAATCCAATAGCTTCTTTCCATAGTCTTTCTCCTAAATTAACATTTAACTACTATATCAGATTCAACATCTTCTAAATCAAAACCAAGTTTTACTTAAACCCTTTTCATTTTTCTTTCCTTTGTAAACATTGCTAAGTTCCTTATTAAAGGAATATATTGGAAAACATACTCACAACTTTAATCGTTGTCTATTGTACACCAACTGCCACCTGGACAACCTGTATCGTTATAAGGACAATCTCCACAATTCATAAACATTCTCCTTTTTCATTATTTTGCTAGTCGTCAATATAGGGATCGAACCTACTTGCATATAGCCTTTGTAACTTAGGAAGTTTTGTGGGCTGTCAAACCCCTCAAGCGTACCAATCATTTTCCCATATAGCACACTAGACTATCTTTTTACCCTGTTCGGGATACTTTTACCATTTCTGGTTGGTGATAATCTCTACCCAGCTTCATAGCCACTGACTGACAATCAGTTATTTTGAAGGCTTTACGGTCTATACGGGACTCGAACCATCGACCTCGAGCTTATGAGGCTCGCAAGCTGCCAACTGCTCTACCCTGCTATATATACATTCCCTGCTGGACTTGAACCAAACATTTATACTCGGAGAGAGCATTTTCCTAACCGTTAGAAGAAGGGAACATAAAAATGGTTATTTATGCTTACCATACGATTATATGACCATACATAGATACAATCTATATGATTACAGTAGGTTACCAACCTGCCATTCTAAAGCATGACAACTTTTATTCTTTGACAAGCAACACCCCGCTATTTCACGCTTGTCGCTCCCCTGGATTTTTGCCGAGACTTTCACTCGTGAAGAGCAGTGCTTTTTGTGGTTCAACCGTCGTGTTGCCTAGGACACCGTTGCCACAGAGTTTTTTATCTTTGTAAGATGTTCAATTATTAAGCATCATACCCACCTTAACTGCCTAGATCTCAATGGAGTCGTCTGTATTTCGGTATTAGTCCTATAGCTGTTCATTAAACTGTCTTACAAGCAAGAGTTTTTAAGACGAACATCGTCTCTCAACCTTATCGGAAACAATTGGACTCGAACCAACATTCTCCGCCACCTCTTGGGCGGTGATGAAGAAACCCATCGCTAATCGTCAAACTTTCACTTTGGATTTCTGAACCTTTTCATCTATGTTTCCATATCTTATGTTTTAATTATAACATTCTAAGCAAAAAGTTTTAAGTACATTTTTGATAGTATTTAGAGCATATACTGTTTACAGTAATCCTGAGCAGTCTCAAGGGTGCCGCAGCTACAATCAATAACAATTTTGGCATTTATGTTTAGCCAATCACCTTTTTTGACAATAATTCTATATGAACCATTTACTTCATAAATGGAACAGAGATACTCTTTTCCAAAATAACAACACCAAGCAGGAGTACCACTAAGATGAGTATTCTGGTAGTAAGTCCATTTACCCATAGTTACAATATTTGTTTTCTCACTTGCTGTATATCTTGGATCGTTCTCTATTTTTTTTGATTCTTTGTCGTCTTTATAAAAGAACATATTTGCTCCTTGTTGATTACTTTTTAATTATAACATTCTGAGCAAAAGACTTTAAGTACATTTTTGATATTAGTTCGAGGGGCGGGATTCGAACCTGCACGACACGGATGTGTGTCACCAGAATCAAAATCTGGGGAGATACCAATTACTCTTTACCCTCGAATGTGTTATTTAAGATATAAAAATAATTATACCGCAATAACAAACAAAAGTCAAGTATTTAGCTGGGGTGGGACTCGAACCCACAAGCCCGTTAGGGCACGAGGTTATGAGCCTCGCAACTTGCCTTTAGTGATACCCAGCGTCGTATTATTATCTTATTTAAAGCATATAGAAAAAATAAGTTTTCCTTCATATGTTTGAATAAAGTAACTCTTAACTCTTCTATGCCCAAATTCGTTCAAACCATCTTGTAGTTCTTTTAAAGAAAAAAATTCGTAATTCTCTCCTTCCTCAATGTCATACAAATCAATTTCACTTGTCTCACTTGTCTTTAAATCAAATGGCTCCAACAATTCTTTTACTGTCATATTTACTCTATTTTCAGATCGTTATAATACCACTAACAATACCAGTCAAGATCACGGCGCCAATAAGACTAACCAAAATCATCAAAATATAACAAGTAAGCTTTTTCATATTTTTTCCTATTTAGATTTTTTTGATTTCCACTCTGTATATGTTAAACAGGTTCCATCTGATTTCATAATTGGAGTAATACCAAATTGGTAACCTGAAAGGTGTACCCAATACAAAACATCTGTATTTCTGTCCACCCATATTTCATCAAACCTACCTACACTATCAACATCTAATTGAACCATATAACAGAAATCGCTAGTTTTAAGTCTAGTGACTTGAACTTCTTTTCCAGTTTCTTCTGAAACATAAACAGTGCGAGTACAACTATTTAGTGTACAAATCAACATTATAGCTACTACACACAAAAACGCAATTTTACTTGTTTTCATTTTATTTGCCTCCATTTTAATCCTTTTTTGTCATTGACTTACAAAAAATAAATGCCCGATGTGGTGAAGTCACTTTAAAGGCGTTCGTACTGCACACACCTATCTCGCAAGCTCTGGGTTTGATATTGAAATCAGAATGAAATTATGTTTTTCTTCCATTCACCTTTACTGTAGGCATATCAATCTAAACGACCGATACCATCTGGGCTTGGAGGTCCGCGAGAAGCGGTTTGCCCACTTTACTCGCCGCTTGTTCAGCAATCCCTCATAAGTTTGCTCTTTAGTTCTTAACGGAAGTCATAAGACTTCCAATTGCTTGGATGTCCCTTCACGCTCATTCAAGCCAGGTCAGCACACACCTTAGTCGAGCGAGCAGGAGTCGAACCTACTATAGAATCAAACTATCATTGATACTTTTCAATCACTCACCTTACAACAGAGATTTACACTGATAGTATATCTACTTTCATTTGACCCTTTACTCTTCGCCTTTGCCGTGGTTGTAAGTCCCACGCAGCTACGACCGCTCGAAAATATAAGCTGGCTGGGAGACTTGAACTCCCGCATTTTAGCCTCGTTGCCGCAAGGCTTGATTTTCCCGTGACATCCAGCTTTTTACTTTCTTCTCTTCGGCAAAAGAAAAGAAGATTTACACGGAACCAGCAAAAATATAGAGCCCCACCGTGGCACGACCCACGCTAAAACCAAACACCCTTTTTCTAACAGCAGCACGAGCGACCTTTTTAGGTAGTAGTCATCTCTGTTTCTAACTGTTCCAAGAAATTACTCCTGCCAAGCACCCTAAAAATACTTTAGCAATTTCATCGCCTGCTTGAGTTGTATTGACCTCGTAATTCAAACGCTCTTAGCTATAGAGCTCTTACGACCCTAACGGTATGGGGCAAAAAATTACTTACTTGAAATACTGCCAACAATCGGAATTTCCACAAGCAAGCCAGAATATCTCTTGCGAGCGCGATTCATTGTTCTGGCATCGCTCTTAAACGGAACCCTGCTTGAGTTGGCTCTTCCATATCTGATTTTGGCACTTTTGATATTGGAATATTGTTTCAATCCCTTATCCACCTTTTCCTGCAGCTTTTGTCTCGTAGCCTCAAGATTATATTGGCAATACTCGGCGAATGTCTTTACATTCGTTCCTGTCTTTTTACCAACATAGATTGCTTTTTTAAGAGGTCGGTTTTCTTTTCTATTCCACCAATCCTCATAATAATAGAACATGCCTACAGTTTTAGTTGGATCAATATAGATTGCTTTATTTCGACGATTATAGATGAATGACTCATTGTGTTTTGAACCGTCTGTGTTTTCAATCTCGATCCAATACACATAGAATTTTGACGCTTTGGGCTTCATACTCACCCCCCTATAAAGAATTTCAGTTGAGATATATGGGAGTCGAACCCACGCTTCTCCAGCCCGTTATGCTGGTGCTCTTACCCGCCAAAGCCAATATCCCATAGTCGGAATGACAGGATTCGAACCTGCGTAATTCTGCTCCCAAAGCAGACGACAAACCGCTTGCCCACATTCCGAAAAAATGACATCAACCACAGCCGCCAATCAGCCTTTCACCAAGAATTATGGCGCCGTCTATCTCCACTCAGTACTTCAGTTCCCTCGTTTTTATCGCTTAAAGCTGTGATTATGAATCACATTTACGGCATCCCTAATTTAGTACTTCTACTGACAGTAAGCCACTTATTAGCGGGCGACAGCAATGATGATGTTCTGACGCTATGCGTTGATGACCTGCCCAGAGTTTGTTCCCAGCAACTCTTGTTTAACAGGCTTGTATTTACACCGTTCTAATAGAAAAATCTATTATATAGAAGAAGTGGGATTCGAACCCACTATTCCTGAACACTAATCAAGCCAACTAAATGGCACATATTCAGTGTTCTTATATCTCGTAAGAATTTCATCTATCTCCTCATCAGTTGAGTCAATAGCAATTTCTTTGAGATACATTCTTCTAAGAGATTTACGGCTATTTTTCTCACCAACCCTATAATTCTTATAGAGTTTTTTGTAAAAGCGATTGGTGGTCTTATTGGCTCTTCTTTGCTGCTGAGTACCGAACCGCCATTTAGCCTCATCTCTGTGATATATATGATTGGAATCATACCAACCAAACCAGTTATAATTTTCATTCCAATAAGTACTACTTGTGTAGTTATTTTTTCTTTTATACATAACCTAATGATAGATCATGATTGTTCTCCTTATAAGAAATTATAGTCCCCCAGGGAGTTGAACCCCGTGTAGCTGCTTATAAGACAGACCCTCAAAACCGTCGAGGACGAGGACTATTTTAATTATGACCGTGACAGGGTTCGAACCTGCATCCGCAAACTTAGAAGGTTTGTGCTCATCCAATTGAGCTACACGGCCATTACTAGCCACATTAAACTATGGAGCCATATAGACCTATCAGGATTCGAACCTGAGTCCCCACCACAGCTGGGCAGGATGCTTACCAACTACACCATAGGTCAAAACAAATAACTGTTTTCGCGATAAACAAATTACTTTACTCACTGTTAGAACAGTCCGTCTGCCACCTGGGGGAAGGTGTTTCGCAGACGCAGCAATTATTTTTGCTTCGGGAACCTACAGATAACCAACAACAGTTCCACGCTTCTGTTCATAAGCAAATATTGCTTAGATGGTTTTAGCAATGCCTTTTGGCTTGAAAGGGGCGACATCGAAACCCCAAACAGACTTTTTAACAAGTTTTATTTCGTTTCGGTATGTTTTAATTATACACTTTTAATCAAAAATTTTCAAGTAAAAAATATAAGTTTATTTTATACTTTCCCTTATAACCTTACCGTCAACTCTCTTATAGACTTTATAGATATGGTGTTTTTCATTAAACACATTATCAAATACCATACCAATAAGTTTGGTGTTGTCGGCTATATCCTTCAAATCCTTTTTGGCACATTCTTTGTAATAATCGAAATCTTCCTTTGTAGCGAAGTTTTCCAAATAATACAAATATGCTTCCTTAGCAGTATTGAAGTGATAGATTCTTTTGCCGATCCAAAGCTCATATCCACTTTCGTGGCTCAAAGCCAAATCTAAGGCTTTATCTATCTTCATAACCTTACTCCAATGGGCTAAGTGGGACTCGAACCCACACGCATTGCTGCCGGAGTGTCTAAGGCTTCGATGTATACCAGTTTCAACATTAGCCCAGTTTTCAAAATATTGTGTGTAATGAATCCTCCAACGGAGGATGTTTTGAACCCATACACTTACAATCAGTATTTTTTCACTTAATACTCGGCATAGCCAGTTGGCTGAATTGTTTCAGCTTTAATAAGCTACTATTATCACAGCATCAGCATATGGATTCTGACACCTTTATTAACTTGAACACATCTTGCAATAATTTAGGCGACAATTTAGCCGCTTTATCAAGACCTGTTATTTTTCCTTGCCTTCAGTACTTTGAACTGACAAACCATTTCCTGATTCTGTTTTTTCACTTTCTATTCCATTCATGCGGTCAAACTCCTCGCATCCAGGATTCAGCCTCTTTCGCTCATCAGGTGTGTCTACTATGTTTCTTACTATAAGCATTTATTTTTTCCTCGCCCGTTTCGGGCGTTTTCATTGTTTCTATCGGTGACAAGCCGATTCTCTAATACAGCAATAACAAAAAGCAGGGGTAGGTTTCTACCCCTTAACGCGGAATTCACATATAAACTAACTAATCAAAGAAAGTGCTAACGCCACTTCATGATTTACCCCCAAACAGACTTTACAAATTTACCCTAATATTAGAGCCATAAAACCTGTTTTTCATAACCATAATAATATGAGCGGTTTTAGCAAACCGCCAGCGTTTACGCCAAAAAGGCGATTGAACTTTGGATAGCATCTTATCGGAGTCCGCCTACAATTATCTCCGCAACATTTAGGGTTGATACCCAAGATATAGTCGTTAGCATACAATGAATAGCGACAGCCAGTCAAAAAACATTTGACTGATTGCAGATACCATCAGTTCTCGACACTATATCTTCTTCGGATGACTTGATCATTCTCAACACAGTAATGAGAGCAGCCAAGACCGCTACGCTCCTCTTCAGGCTTATTTTTACCACGCGTGTGCCTGAGCCATATTGTTCAATCTTTGGAAGCAACCTTTTTGTCGTTTCCTTATATTTTAATTATAACCCTTTGAGCAAAAATTTTCAAGTACATTTTTAATATGGTCTGTGAAACATTTCGTTTGTTTCACATAAAACTGTTTCACACATCAGCTTTCGATATGAAGTCACTCCAGTTGTTAGGAGCTTTACCTGACTCGATGTAATTTTTGTAATCGAGAGTAGAGAGATTGGAGATGACAAAATTCACAGACTCTTCGATACCTTTAGTAAGGGCAATGTGACTTGCCTGTTCGCTTATATCTATTTTATTAAGACCTTTCCATTCACAAAGACCAATGAAAAACTTCAATGCTTCGTATGGATTATCATATACTTCTACTTTGGTAAGATACATAATTTCTCCTTAAATAAAGAAGGCAACCAAACTGGCTGTAACAGCCACTGTTAATACAACAACCATTATCAGGAATACTCTATCAAAAGCAGTAGTCTCGCCTATACTGTCGTTAATATCCTCAATAAGTTCCCGAACTCTTTTGTTTTCTTCCTCAGGGCTAATCTGTTCCATTAAACCTGTACTCCAACGGCAGCACCGATCTTGTCGGCAAGAATAATTACGCTGCCGCCATTCTGCTCAATCTTACTGAGTTTAAGCAGCCCATTTGGAGTAGCAAAATAAAGCGGGCAATTTTCATCTGAATAAGAATCGAGATCACCAATCATTTCACCAACAGTTTCGATAGGCTGACGGTGCTTGTTGGTAAGCAAGCTTTTGTTACCTTCACCATAACTGATATATATCTTACAAGAAGAATTGTAATTTGTCAAACAATCTTTCAAAATTTTAACAGTCATAACTTCCCCCATCATTCTGTTCGTTACATAAATATTATAAACTTTTTCTTAAAAATTTTTAAGTACAAACGCATCGTTATTAAAAGTTAATAGTATGAATTTACTTAAAGAACAAATCTTGGCTAATGCCAAAACAATCAATGAGGATGTAACCGCTCCACAGCTTGGTAACAAGCTTGTTCAGTTCATCAATGACAAAAATATGTCATTAGAAGATATGGTAAAAAGAGTAGATAACTTCTGCCATAAAGACTGGGTAAGAACCACAGTAGATAGCAACAGAAAGCTTATCACAGTATCAATTAACCCGCTCCACTGGGAAGCAGGTAATGGTGTTGGAATTATAGACGCCGTAATTGGTGATAACAATGGTTATGCTGACGCAATCAAAAAGATTATGAATGAATGGACAGCAAAAGTCCTTTCAGGCATCAAAGCAAAATACCCTGGCTATCAGGTTCAGACTTACAGCCGCAAGGAGCGAGCTGCTGCTGGTTAAGCCATATATGATCTTTCTTCAAGATTCGGCTTATTCATCAATCCTGCCTTAATCAGCCTTTTGTGTAGTGCCTTATCTGTAAAACAGAAGCCGGGCCAGCAATGCTGATTAGGGTGGTCAATCAAATACCTTCTTAGATTGGACAATGAAATAAATTCCTTAGGATTTTGTTTCATACCCATGTTGATACACTTTTCCTCTGTGTATATGGAAAGAACACATTCAGCCCAAATAGTCGTATCATTATATACCTTCTTGGCGTAATACTTCTCGCCTGGCACATAATAATTTATATCAAAATTAGCCCTGCTTTCAGTCAAGCGGATTGTTTCCTTTAGCTCCTCGATAAGAGTTCCTTCTGGAAGTAACCTTGTAAGGTTAAACAAACCTGTCAGAAAATACGGAGTATCTATCCATTCAACAAATGTTTCTTTGAGCCATTCATTCTTGGCTTTGTTCAACCTTAATTCACAATCATACATCTTGTATGGAACATGATCTTTGATTTTCAATTCCTTCTTCAAGATTTTCTTTAATTTCTTCATTTCTGTCATAGGATATGGTTCTCTTTTAAGATTGAAATAAGTTCTTTTTCTGTTTTGGCAGAATAATCAAGACACCAATACATTCCATCCTTGTAGATGGGATTTAGAGATCTGAATTTCTTCTTCATCTCATTTACTCTGATTTCTTTCAACAATCCCACAAGATTGATGGCAAGATACAGAATATTTGAGATAAGTATCGGAGTTTGATTAGCAAGAACAGCCCAGACAATATTTACAACATTACCTGCCGTGAGAAATATTCTGAGCTTCAAAGTACGAAAACAATAGCTCACCAATGTGAGCAATGTTCCAGCATAACAAATAATTTCCAATAAAAGCTTTTGGGACATAATATTACCTTAGGATAATCTTATTATCCATCTTCCAACTGCCACTTACGACTCCATTTGGGTGTATGATGAACTCGCGGATTTTGCTGTCATCTTCTACCTTTTCAAGAGTTCTAAGCATAGCCATATTTGAGTAGCTGAAAGTAACATTCTTTCCGTTATGCTCATATATTTCATAGATGTAATAATCCTGGATTGTCTGCTCGACGAATTTATAGTTCTTGTAGCAGTATTCAAGACATTTTACATAATTGTCCTCATTGAGATTGTAATCAACCCCATATTCATCTCCGAGCTTCATAAGGCGGCGGAATGATGTGTCGTCAGCAAAGTCATAAACCTTGATGAACTTCTCAAGCAATTCAGGAGTATCAACAACCTCCATAACGCACTGGATTCTCATCTTAGTCTGCTTTAATTTAGCTCTTAGTTCCCGCAACTCTTCTACAGCAAGAACCTTAGTACCAAATACTTTATTATTTTCTTCGTCAGTAAATCTATGGCGAGAAATATTGATCCAATCAAATAACCCATCAATCACATCAACATACTTGTTGAGCCAGTGACCGTTTGTGTTCATAGTGAGGAATTGGATATTATGTCTTTTCAAAACCTCGCAGAGCTCCACAAATTTTGGATAGATTGTAGGCTCGCCGCCAGTTACAGAAACAGAATACAATATTCCTGCCTTCTCCATTTCGGCAAGCATCTTGTCAACATTCTCAATGAAATGCTCAGGCTGGTCGTTCTTGACACAGTTCTTTTCTACGCAGAAAGCACACTTGGCATTACAATAATCAGTAATTTTGAGATGTAGGTGCCACATCCACGGATCATCATAAAGCTCAATACTCTTACCAAATAATTCAACAATTTTTGATTTGATACCGTTTGTTGCTTCGAGTTTTTCTACATCGGCACAATGAACATAATTTTCTCTATCGAGTATTCTTTTGACCATAGCTACTCCAATTTTGAAATATTTGTTACGACGACAAACAAATAGTCCCTATTGTCAAAATCAGCCTGAAGGATTTTTTCTGCTTTTTCCCGCTCAAAGTTGGCAGTCCATTCATCCCACTGTTTCATAGACATATTTGGATTTAATTCAACAAATGTATGACCAATCCCTTCGTGGGTTTCGAGCTTTGGTTTGTCAAAGACATACTTATCTCCAGCTAATCGGATTTGTTTCTGTATTTTCTCCAAATAACTGTATTTATAAGAAACAAAATATTTCATATTATACCTCCCATAGTATAAATCAGAAATTATAATTTCTTTCTTTGGTTTATTGCCACCAATATATTCAGCAACTACCACTAATACAACATAACCCCTTTGGGGTTATGCCAAAGGGGTTATTTATAAGCAGCCAGACTCGAACTGACACCCAACGGTTTTGGAGACCGCTATGCTACCATTACACCATACTTATATAGGTTAAAATTTTATAAAGTCTTTACAAGCTTGTAAGCTTCCCTGAAAGAGAACCTTCTTCTTACCAGAGTACTCCCTGTAGGATTTCTCGTCAAGAATATGGATACCATCACCAAGCTGAACGAGATAATGTTTTGCCACAACAAAGTTTTCAGCATCCAAATTGCTACATCCTTGTTCAAGAAATTCCTTAGCAATTTCTTCAGTCAAATCGAACCAAAAATTCTTATATTCCATAAGAACACTTGAACAATTATCCCGACAATTTCTTAAAAAAGCAAGCTTATCTTCATGCTTTCTTATCAATCTGTTAAACAGTTCTACTCTATATGTTTTTCCACTTAATTCCAATTTATATGTTTTTCCTTCCATACGGTCTATACGGGAATCGAACCCGTGAGCTCCGCAGTGACAGTGCGGTGTGATAAACCACTTCACTAATAGACCAGAAGTAAGACCTACCGTAGTCTTACAATACACCCGCTTTTTAGGTAAAGCAGGTAACCTACAACATTTGCTAAATGTTGCCAAAGGCTGATATTGTAGTAATCAGAAACTGTGTGATTGTAGAATCATCACCGTACCCTACCGATTTTCAAGGCTAAGTCGATAGAAAACCTAAGACTTTAGGAATTTCTTAATCCTCACATCAGGCTAGTGAAACACCTCTACCATATATTGAGTCGCTGGTAGAAACGCTACCTGAAAATCATTTATCGACCTTTCAAGTAAGGTCGTAGAATTTAAGATTAAACCCAACTCGACAGCAGTATATCTCGACCCATATACAATTAACGCTTATATGGCAACGGGATTTTCAAAGCAAACCCAAAGCTTTATATTCAAACTTGAAAGATTCCAGCCCTTTCAAATCCTTATAAACAAATTATATCATTTTGCTGTATTTTTTTTAGGTACAAAATCCTAGAAATCTGAATGAGAATACTCCACAACAAACTTGATGCAGCACTGATAGTTGTTTTCATCGTCCAGCCAAGTATGGAAATCGAACCCACCGCAGCTTGAGTATTCTTCTCTGGTGTTTTCTTTGTCCATACGCGAGAATGTGCTTAGAAGTTCTTTTCGGCAGAACTCTTTCATATCATATGTGTCAGGGATCCCGACATCAACCCATTCCCATTCAAGGAGATTCATTACTTTTTCAACTGTATCAAAATCAAAGGCATCAATAGCCTTGTTTGAAGCTGTCATATATTCGAGTGTCTTTCTGTCTTTTTTCCACTCTTCAAACAAAATGTTAATCATATCGTCTTTCATTTATTTTCTCCATTGTATATTATAATTATAACATCGCAAGAGAAATTTTTTAAGTACAATTTACACCTTGTTGTAGCCAGCAATTATCTCTTGCATTGTTAGTGAATTTGAACCCATTACATTGTTCTTGATACCTGAGAAATCAATCTTCTCAAATTTCTTCTTCAATATTGTTGGGTTAATGTTTGATTTAATAAAGAAGCAGTTATAGTCTGATATTCTGTTAGGTGCTATTTTGCCTGCGCTCCAACCCTTTCTTACTATTCTGAAATCCTCATCACCTTTCTTGACGAATCTGAAATCATTTGTAGTAAGGATTGCTGCTTTTGGTCTGTCCTCATTCTTTACCTTGAAGATAAAGAAACCACAATTAACATCATATGGTCTTCCATTTACAGTGAATGAGTTTCTACCAAGAGTAAAATGCTTAACCATATGAACTTTCTTATTTATTCTATTATACAGGCTGTATCTAGCAAATGTAATTGGCAGTATCATTGCTATTGTATCAGCAAACTCTGCCGCATGATTTATAAAAGACAAAGCCAATTTTGATCTATAACCAAACGGTGGGTTACCAATTACAAGGATTTTATCTGTTGGCTTTTTTGTGATTTTTAATTTAAGGAAATCCTGCTGCTTGATGTTCTTTCCCTCTGGCTTGAGATCATAAGCCTCAGCCTTTGGTATCTGTGAGGAGAATGCTCCCGATCCTGCACTTGGTTCTATAATCCTTGTAAATTCGGACAGGTCTAATTTAGAGATACATTCTTTCGCTATTCTTGGATTTGTATAAAATTTATCTAGCTCAACATCCTGCTTATGTTCTATAAGCAGGACAGCATCATTCCATTTCATACAATTAACTTAAATTAACTACTTCTGAAATGATCATCTTCTCTAGTGAGCTTTTTGGCAATCGTTCCATCCATCTCATGGAGAAAAATAACATCCCCTGGATATTTAGCCTCAAGCTTTACATGAAGCAAAGCATCTTCCCTGTCCTCGAATGTATCTGTTTCTTTCTGGTCTTTGGTTTCATTATAAACCTTCCAAGCCTTGGCGGAGCTATTATAGACGGGCTCCTCATACAAAATGTGATATATCATAGATTTATCTTAAACTGTTTTTCGTTCCTTGTCAAGCTAAAAAACCCAGCATTTTTGCTGGGTTGCGTTAGGCGACATTTTACATATGTTTTAATTTAACAAATATGAAGCGTTAATGAGGAGTATCGCTGCCACAACCAAAACAACCATTATTGCCATTCTCATAACAATAACTTAAATGATTTTGTTTTGTCATATATTCAGCATACTATTCAAGATCATAACCGTCATCAACAGCAGTTAATAGACAATCCTCCCATATCCAACCACCAGCACCTTCCAAAAAAACATACCTTGTAGAAATGTGATAGCCCCTTATTTTGAACACTCTGCCAGCATATTTCCACATCTCAGGAATGACACCACATTTAGTATTTGAGGATTTGAGTTTTTCTAACGAGCAGATTCTGACTTTTTGACCTATACTGAACAATTCTTACCTCTAAAAATACTTAGAGATTAAGTCTTTTACCAATCTCTTTTCATATGATTCTCTCCAATCCCCATGAACAAGCATCTTGGTAAGAGCCTTCATTCTTTTGTCGTCATCTTCTGGCAAATCATGGTAGCTAGCATTACCCATAGCCATATACAGGTAGTTACACTTCCAGTTTGGTATATCGGGAGAGATGTCCTTAAACCTGTTAAACAAATCCTCTACTTCTGCTTCAGAGCGGCACTCTCTAAGTGCCGCTAGTATTATTTCAGTTCTAACCATTTTCAGCTCCCCAAGTGCCGTTACCGTTTCAGCACCTGTTCCCAGACACCATCTCTTACCATTATTGCCAAAAACTTGGTGTTTTCAGTAAGATCTTTTCTGTTTTCAAGCACATAACCCTCTTTACTGAATTTCGATGTTCAACATTTCGGCATTATCCTTAACGAACTTTGCGAAAGCCTCTTTGAGCTCAGCGATTGTACTGACCTGATATTTGGTGCCACTTGAGTTCTCCATTCCAAAATAGACATATGGCTCGCCAGTCGCCTCGTCAATATAGAACTCTGTCTCAAAAACACCGCTTGAATTTCCTTTCATTTTGATACAGTCCTCAGGCTTTTCGATAACTGAACACATTCCTATTCTTTTCATAATTTCCCCCTAAGATTTTTTGTTTCTTAATTATAATTTTTGAATGATTATTTTTAAGTACATTTTAAATGGCATCTGTAATCAGTATACATTAGCCTCTTATTTTCCTATATAGATATACCAATCAGTTCTTTCGCCGTTATCTGCTATCGTTTCTACAAATTTGAAGAGATACCCGTATTTATTAACAAAACTTTTATGACTACTTGTCAAAACAAACATATTATAAATGTTTTGCCGATCCTTTGAGCGGAATTGATAGCAGACCTGATGAATTGTCGGAATGTGTTGAAGCTCGTAAGAAAGATAGCCCCAACCCGCATCTTTATAATAATGATACCAAATCTTAGAAGCTGAATTCCGCTCACCATAGCCATGCTCGTATTCTTTATGTATGCTAGCATTTTGTTTTCCAATTCTAGGGCAAACACTATCCGCAAAAACAAGGGCTGGCAAAGCCAACCCAACCAAAGCTATCTTAGCTCTTTTTCCCAGTAAAGACATAAACCTTACCAACCTTTGAGACTTTGCCTTCTGCCACACCGCAATTGAACAACTGGCGGGCATATTTAGGCATCTTCTTGTAGAGCCAATTCATCTGATTTTCAGACAGGTGCTTTCTTTTCAGATATTGCTCAGCAAGAGAAGAAAGAAATTCAGCGTCCTGACCTGTAAAGCCAACGCCGTTATCTACGGCTGTACAACGCTGACCTTTCTCGGCAGCAGTCTGATTCTGGTAAATACGGAGCAAACCACGAATCGCCCAGTTAGAGTCTGTGCCGAGTTTTGTTTTATAAAATGAAACGACTTTTTCTACAGAAGTAAATTCTTCTACAGAAGCGAATTTTGAAGTTCCTACCTTCGTTACTAATTCTGCCATAATCTCTAATCCCCTTTGATTTAGTTTATAACAAAATTATAACGCTTTCAGTAGTTTTATTGAAGTACATTTTGGTCGTAATTATAAATTACATAGCCGTCGCTTCTTTGGAAGACTGTACTTGTATCCTCTATATCAAGGACATCCAAATTCTTGAACTTAATATTTGTAGAGTTCAAAAGTTCATATGGTGTATCGCTGCTATGCTGAAGCATAGATATGAGCGTTCTGATATAAAGCCCATGAGCGATTACTACAACAGTATCGTGCTTGTCATAGTTCTTCTCGACCCAAGTAATGAAATCAAGAATCTTATACTCCATTTCAGTCTTATCAAGATGAACAAGACTGTTGAACTCTGCCTCGTCGATTTCCCAGAATTTCTTATCTCCAAGACCTGAGCAATCAAACTCATCAAGCAGCTCATCTACAATACCATACTCGATGTTCTTTCCAAACAATGCCTGGGCAGTTTGAATACATCTCAGTTTTGGAGAACAAAGCAACTTGAAACTCGGCCCTATCCTCCACCCTATTCTACAGAACCAGTCAGAAATCTCGACCCTTGAAATCGGCTTTATGCTCTGACTATCATAATCCTTAACCATTGCTCCTGCCAAATTAGCATTGGTTGGAGCGTGCCTGATAAATACCAATCTCATAACTCCCCCTTATGTAGAAAGAGTCCTATTATGTCAAACCTTATGCCGTTAAAGAAATCCCAAACCTTATATTTGAATGGCTTAAGCTTCTTACAATTATAAATGGCATGAACAAGCCTACATCTTGGACATTCAGTTCCTGCTGTATAACCGCCTTCAGGCAGTATCTGCCTTACAACTCCATATCCTGGATTTGATGAGGTATTACCAACCTTGTCAACATTGGAAGCTTTTGATGTTTTCCAACACTTATGATAGACCTCTGAAAAATAGGAGTTGTATTTGTCACCTTTTATCCAACAATACTCCTTGGTTCTGAGCAAGGCTCTAACTACATTTTCTGGGATTGCCTCATTGTCATAGTTCTCTATGCTTTTATTTGAGCAGTTAAATGTTTTTAATTCTCCATTTGAACAATAGTGGAGAATGTTACCATATGTGAAATATGGTGTTGTCATAGTTCAATCTCCTTTCATCCCAGCAATATAAATTGTCTTAAAAAGTTCAGCTAAAGTCAATGTTCTTAATGAGATTGCTGGACTGCCCTGAGAAAGTTTGAAGGCTGTTTCGATAGCCCATTCTTCAATCTGCCATTCGGATATTTCTTTTTTATTCTGGGTATTTGGATTATCTTCTATAACTTCAACTTTTGGTTGCTCTTTCTTTTGAGCTTTTTGCTTTTCGGAATCATTGACAAGCTGTTCATTTACTTTGACGAGTTCTTCTGCTTGTTTGAGTAGTTTGTTAATTTCATTTTCTTTATTTTCGTTTTTCTGAAATTCCTTATCAAATTCGTTAAATTCTTTTGTAATGTTGTCCATTTTTTCTCCGAAAAAATTTTAGCTAGCTAATATGTTATTAGTATTAGCTAGAACAGACTTTTTTGTCCTCTCGGCGATACAAAATTGTCCGCTCGGTATATTAGTTTTTTGTCAAGCTACTCAATATTATATTCTTTTGAGTGATCCTTGGCAGGTTTCCAAAAACGCATATACCAATATAATTTACCTTTTTCAAGTGATTCTTCAAGATCATTCTTATAAAGTCTATCTTCAGGTTTCCAGCCCCGTATACCATGATTATCTTCAATGCTTTCCCAAAACGAAGGAAGCTGAACAATAATTTTATCAGTAGAAACTCCAACAACCTTCAATGGAACATTTATATGTAAGCAATAATCACTAGCATAAACATAGCTGCCAGGTCTTACATATGGGCATGGGTATAGTCTTCTCATTTCCTCTATTGAACTTTTACCAATAGCAATAAAAATATCATTCATCATTCAACCTCGTAAGCGTGGCGTCGATTTAGTCGCAGTTGTTCTAAAGCTTCTAAAGAAAAAGCCCAATATCTTTTATAAGGGAGAAGACCATACTCATTTACTAATCTTGGCGGTGGTTGCCAGCCACCAAATTCCGTTGTCTCACAGAGAACCTCCCACCAAGCATTTTTCGGTCTGATAGAAACAACTCTTAATGGACGATCTTTTTCATCATAAACGATGGTTCCAATCTTAATCTGGTTTATTTTTATCATTTTATCGCTCTACTATATAAAAGAACTGTGACCAGGAACCAACATCAATTCTCTTCTCTTTTTCATTGAGTTGAGTTATTACTTTATAGTATGATTTGTAGTTATGTTCCTTGAGAAAATCGTTTATAACCACAAACGCTTCTTTTTCGGTTTTTGCTTCTCCAATTTTTTTCTTGGTGCCATTCTCAAAGAACACTTCAAACATAACTAACTCCTTAATACCAGTATGAGTTCCCCTTGAACTCTATCATCTTTTCATGACCACAGTTTGGTGTCCATATATACATTCTGTGATAGTCTTCACTATAATCACCAAATACTTCAAACCTTACCAAAGGCTTGCCAGTGTTGCTGGTCGAGCGGTCGATCTTGCCATTTTTAGTTTTTACTTGTAAAATTTTTTTATTAACAACATAATTGTAGCCAATAACTTGTGAAACAACAAAATGGTCTTCGTCGATTTTTTTAGTAATATAGCCTGTTACAAACATGATTTACCTCTTAATCTTTGAAGACAATGTTGTATGTCTTGTTATCATCCCAAGCTTTTCTCAGCCGCTCTTCAAGGTCTTTGTAATTTTTGAAGTCTTTATGGAGTCTTGGCTCTTCTATTTTTTGACCGCATTCCATAAGGAACTGAAAATTAGAGAACGCAATAGTGTTCTCAAAGAATAAAGCTCTTGAGTATGGTGAGCAGGTGAGTCCAATCCACAATGAGCGAGACCAATGAGGAGTGAGGAAATGATTGTCCGATTTTCTAAGAGCGGCTATTGCCTGGCGACAGACAGATTTCGTATCAGAACTTCCGCTCTCCTTCCAATTTGTATAATCTACCAAAGAACGGAGTAAAATTTCTTTTTGCTTATGATTAAATGTAATTGCTTCTCTTTCCAATTTGTCCCCCAATTTGTTTAATTATAATATTTTAGCGATATTTTTTTAGGTACAATTTTGATATTGGATGTTTTTATCGGATTGAACGCTATCCCAGGCTAAAGACCTGGGATATTCCAAACTGATTACAACCTAAAAGGTTGATGTCAGTTCGTTTTCCTGCTTCATAGAACTACGCGGTTCTCCACAGGCATTTGTAATTTCGGTAAGTTCCCAACCTACTATGCTCCGACTAGTCACATACTTTGAAAGTATGTTTAGAGCTGCGTTTATATCTCTATCGTGGCTTTTGCCACAAACAGGACATTTCCAGTAATTCACTCCAACTTTGATAGCTGGATTAACATATCCACAGGTATGACAAGTTTTTGAAGTGTTTTTAGGATTCACTTTTTCCAAGTGACCCTTATAAGAAATCATTTGTCTAAACATTCCAAACCCTTGGTCAGAAACTACTTTTCCGTGATTCATTTTAGCCATTGTCTGTAAGTTGATGTCTTCTACTACAACAGTCTGAAATTCATTACAGAGTTTTCTACTCTCTTTATGTAAAAAATCTTTTCTTTGCCAAGAAATATGTTCGTGAATAAGTGCAACTTTTCTTTTGGCTTTTTCGTAACCTTGAGACTGTTCAGTAGCTCCTTTCACATAGCGTTTAGACATTATTTTCTGCCAGTGTTTCAACTGCTTTTGGGACTTCTGTAAGTAACGAGGGCATTTGACTTTCACACCGTCACTTCTTACTAAGAAATCTTCATCTCTACAGTTCCAATCTATAGCAACTATTTTCTTATTGTTATTTTTAGGTTCGTCTTTTTTCTCTACACAAATCTTTACAAACCACTTTCCTGTAGCTGTTCTTCTGAAAGTTATGTTTTTCCATTTTCCTTGTGCGAACCTACAATCAAATGAACCTTGAATATAGCCAAGTTTCTTTGTAAGATACAAACCGTTTTCATCAATTTTTGGAGTACAATTTGAACAAGAATATCTAAAAGAATCTTTAGGATTTTTCTTACTTTTGAACTTTGGCGATTTAGAAAATTTTCCTTTTCTTTGTCCTTTACAAGACTTAAAAAAGTTCGTATATGCTGCTCTTACATCTGACCACATTTGAGAAAGTGGAATTGAGCAAGCAGCATTTTTAGTCCATTCTAAAGCTTCGGGTTTATATTTTGTAAAAACTTGTTTATAACCCTCAATCTGAAAATTATGGTCTTGATTTTTATTGAATACGACGATATTCCAGTACAATCTACACAAACCTAAAGTTTGATTGAAGATTTCTTCTTGTTGAGAAGTTGGATATATTCTATATTCGTATGCCTTCAACATAATCTATTATATTAACTTTATTATACTTTCTTTATAATTAGTTAGTATAATAAGTTTTCAAAAGTTTGTTTATATCTATATTAGATTTTGTGGCAATTCATATGCCACACTAAAGATGTGGCATTTTTCTTGTCATTCTGCTATAAAAAAAGCGGGTATCTCTACCCGCCGTTGGATTACAGATTACAAGCCAGCAAGCTGATACTCATTTGACTTGACCTTGAATGACCAAGACATATCGAGTGCTCGGACTACAATACCTTCCTGACGATGTTTGCCTGCCTTGCTGAAACCAGGCTCACGGTCGTCGAAGTTCTTGAGAGTATTGTCACCTGGCTGGAACCACTGGTGCTCAACGAAGTCCTGCATATCCTCAACACTCTTGAAGAGTTCACCAAGCTTAACGCCTGAATAGAGGACAGGTACATGTTCGAAACCATTGTCATCACAGAACTTGATCATGTCTTCAAAATTGAGATACTCGCCTTTGTCAAGGTTCTTTACATTGAAAAGGTAGTGATGTGAGCCGTTCTTACGAGTTCCCTTCTGAACAGTAGGATCGCAGAACTCACCCATTACTGCATAGTGAGTTTTAAGCCCCTTGAGCTTCTTCTCATACTCCTTTTCTTTAAGGAATTTCTGAACCGTAGGATTAGCCCAAGAGTTGCGGTTGTAGTTGCCGTATTTCTTGGTTTTAGGATCAATAAGAGCCATAACGCTCTGACCTTCCATTTTGGTTGTGACATAGCACATCTCGTCCTTGTGTTTTTCAAACCAATCCTTGTGGTTCTGAATATTCTCCTCATCTGATTTGGCAATCAGATGAGTAGGGAAGTCACCGCTGATTTTTGTTTTGATGAACAGCATTTTGCCGAGCCATCGAGTGCAAGGATAGTGCATAAGGAATCCCTTAATGCGTTTCTTCCATACAGGAAGCTTGTTCTCTACAGGTGAGGCATCTTCAGCAGGCTCGTATTTACCAACACCGATTACATCAGTGAGATCTTTGCCAATCTTATCATATTTGGCAGCCAGCCCCAAATCAGCGAGCGGGATAAGAAGACCGTTTGAATAGACTCCACGCATCTTCATATTCTTGATAAGGAATCCATTGAGGGCAGGCTTGTAACATCTTGCCCGAAGGAACTCAAATACAGGCTTTTCAGGAAGGATTGAATCAACCTCAAAATAAACAAGGTGGTCTCCAACCTTTATATCCTTAGAACCAATTACATTGTAGCCATTCTGACCATTTTTGATTACCTGAATCTTATCGCATCCCTCGATAGGAACAAGTTCAGTAACCTCAACTACATAAGCCATGTTTCTCATATTATTTCCCCCTTACAAAGCTTCGAGAATTGACTGAATTTCGTTCAGCGTCAAACCAATTCTCATTAACTGTAATTATAGTTTAATTATAACAACTTAACGAAAAAATTTTAGGTACAGATTTGCTATCTTGTTTATTGCTACACCATAAAGAGTCTCAAATTTGGTAGAACAAACTCTGTTGTTACAGAGAGCTGCTTTAACTATTAAAACATTTTGTCTTTGTATTCTTCAGGAACCTCAACAAGCAAGCCTTTCTCTTTAATGAGATCGACATATTCCTTGGTGGCATAACCTTCTGAAATGGCGGTCTTGAACAATTCATTGTTGTAAAACCGCTGATTTGGATGCAAAAAAATCCACTGCTCAATCATTTCAAATGGGATTGGGGTTCCCCTTGTTTTACATTCATTGTAACCTTTATCTGTATCCACAGGGATAAGGCAGCCACCATCAATACCTTCATATTTGATGTCTATGGATGTTGGAGCATAGAAAAACCTTGTCGGCTTTTCAAATGCTTGTGAATTTTCAATCGGATTGTTCCGTTTTGCGATTGCTTCCAATACAGGCTTGCCGTTTATTGTTTCGTCGTATCTATGTTCTTTCCAGCTGAGATCGATAAAATCATTCTTCATACTAACCCCAAGTTATGAATTATAACCATGCCAATGACAATACCACCGACAAGTCCGATAAACTCAGGAAGCACAGCCTTCAGCATTATTTACTCCTGTTTCAAAGCGGCAACTACTTCAGCCCATTTGAGGATTTTGTGGTGTTTGTCCCAGCACACATTGTAGTAGTTGTTCAAATCTATCTTCTTGCCCAAAGGTTTGATAGAAGTGTCAATTTCAAGATTGGTCTGCTTGGTCAATTCTGGATGAGCTTTTACCCGTTCCATCATAGCCCAATTCTCGCTTTCTCGGTTGAAATAATCTTCATCAATCTCAGCATCGTGTGTATGACCATAGATATTGACAAGATTGCTACCAGGTTTCAGATATACAGGTTCGTGTGAAAGCAAGTATTTATCTTCAACAAGGATAGGGTACATATACACTCTGTCCCAACCCATATCCTGATACATGGAATAAGCATCCTTGAATGGACAGTTCCTTACATACTTCCATGCAGTTCTGTCGTGGTTGCCCATAATGTTTATGAGCTTTCTGCCACTACCTTTCATACGCGGAATGTAGTAATTCTTGAGCTTCTCGTAATCCATTCTTGAATTGAGGAACAAATCACCATTGTGAATTATGGTGGCATCCTGTGGCAATTCATCGAATTGCTTGAGTAGTGCTTCGTCCATTTCGTCTATATTAGCGAATGGTCGGTTTGAATATGTGATTATATTTCTGTGACTGAAATGTAAATCACTTGTTATATATGTATTTTCAAAGTCCATTTTAATCTCCTAAAAATCCCAAAGTAAAAGTATGATGAACAATGCTGAAGGCAATCATACCTAAAACGGCAATAAGTAAATCATTCAATTTCAAACTTATTGTCAAACTTATTGTTCCTGTC
>Ga0326513_10000573_pt1 | contig 31523 bp, 25 predicted proteins | sample 2_2465_0518_D_FD_203654 | JGI IMG/M metagenome (GOLD analysis project Ga0326513, IMG submission 203654) | Bovine rumen microbial communities from UC Davis, California, United States - 2_2465_0518 | ecosystem: Host-associated > Mammals > Digestive system > Stomach > Rumen | place: USA...
CACATCCTTCGTCTGCCCCTGGAACTGCGGTTCCGCAATACGCACGGTGACCACGGCCACCAGACCGGCCATGATGTCGTCGCGCTCAACCTTCATATTGGAATCCTTGAGATTCACCTTGAGTTTGCGCGCGTTCGCCTCGACGGCCTTGCGTACCTGCCTGGTGACGGAGTTCATCAGGCCGTCGACGTGCATGCCGCCGCCCGGAGTCTCGATGATGTTGACGAAGCTGCGCATCACCGTGTCGTAGCCGTTCACCCAGCGCAGCGCGATGTCGACACCGCAGGTGCGCGTGATCTTCTCCGCATGCAGTTCGCCGTTCGCGCCGACCGCCTGCGTCTCCTCCTCGTACGTGCCTTCGCCCTGGATACGCCAGATGTCGCTGACCGGCTCGCCCTTGGACAGGTAGTCCACGAAGTCCTTGACGCCGCCGGTGTGAAGGAATTCGGCCACGCGCGGGTGGTCGGGCTGGGCGCCGAACGCGCCGTCCTCGATGACATCCGATCCGGTGAGGGTGAGGTCCTCGTCCGACTGTTCGCCGTCCGCCTTCTCCCCCGTGGTGGGCTGCGACTGCGCATCGGCGGTATCCGACGCCGCCGCGGTTCCGGCCGCAGCAGCCTCGTCGGCTGAGCCCAAAACCGGCTGCGCGACCGTATCGTTCGCGCCGTTCGTTTCCGATTCGGAAGCCGCGTCGCCCGATTCCCGCGTTTCGGGAATGTTCTCGTCAATCACGGTGATTTTCAGTCCGGGAACCAGGAAGCTGGTCTGGCGTACACGGTCGACGAGCTGCTCGTATGAGAATTCCGCGGTCTTGTTGAAGATCTCCGGATCGGCCCAGTAGCGGATGCGCGTACCGGTACGCTTCGCCGGCACCTTGCCGATGATGTCGAGTTCGGTGGGTCTGTTCTTGCGGGTGCGTTTGAACGGGGAATCAGGAGAGGGATGCTCGGGATCGGCATCGGTGTAGACGCCCGGATGCCCCTGATGGAACGCCATATGGTAGGTTTTGCCGTCACGGTCGACCTCCACGTCGAGACGGGAGCTCAACGCGTTGACGACGGACGAGCCGACGCCATGCAGGCCGCCCACCGCGTTGTACGAGGAGTTGCCGAACTTCGCGCCGGCATGCAGTTTGGTCAGTACGACCTCCACGCCGGACAGCTTGGTTTTGGGTTCCTTGTCGACGGGGATGCCTCGGCCGTTGTCGTCCACGGAGATCGAACCGTCCGCATGCAGGGTGACGATGATCCTGTTGCAAAATCCCGCCAGAGCCTCATCCACGGAGTTGTCGATGATCTCCCACAGACAGTGCATCAGGCCCTGCGAATCCGTGGTGCCGATATACATGCCCGGACGCTTGCGCACCGCGTCGAGCCCTTCAAGAACGGCGAGATCCTTCGCGCCGTATTCCTCTTTAGCCATGTGCCTCTTCCACTAATTACCTACCTTGACGTGACAAAAAGCTTCCCCAAGGCTTGGCCTCGGGGAAGCAACGTCATCACTGATCGAGGAAGTCGCGCAGCGTCTGCGAACGGGACGGGTGGCGCAGCTTCGACATGGTCTTCGACTCGATCTGGCGGATACGCTCGCGGGTCACGCCGTACACGCGGCCGATATCGTCCAGCGTCTTCGGCTGGCCGTCCTCCAGGCCGTAACGCATCTTGATCACACCGGATTCGCGCGGCGACAGCGTCTCAAGCACCTGCTTGAACTGGTCCTGCAGCAGCGAGAAAGCCACGGCGTCGGACGGGGCGATGGCGTCGGTATCCTCAATCAGATCGCCGAATTCGGAATCGCCGTCCTCGCCAAGCGGGGTGTGCAGCGAAATCGGCTCACGACCGTACTTCTGCACCTCCTGCACCTTCTCGACCGGCATATCCAGCTCACGCGCCAGCTCATCAGGCGTGGGTTCGCGGCCAAGATCCTGCAGCATCTGACGCTGCACACGCGACAGCTTGTTGATGACCTCGACCATGTGCACAGGCACACGAATGGTGCGAGCCTGATCGGCCATGGCTCGGGTGATGGCCTGACGGATCCACCATGTGGCATAGGTGGAGAACTTGAAGCCCTTCTTCCAGTCGAACTTCTCGACGGCGCGAATCAGGCCCAGGTTGCCTTCCTGGATCAGATCGAGGAACAGCATGCCACGGCCGGTGTAGCGCTTGGCCAGCGACACCACCAGTCGAAGATTGGCCTCCAGCAGGTGGTCCTTGGCCTTCTTGCCATCGTTGGCCGCCCACTTGAGCTCGCGCTTACGCTTGAAGTCCATCGTGTCGCCTTCGGTATCCAGCAGGTGCTGGGCGTACAGGCCGGCCTCGATGCGTTCGGACAGGTCGACTTCCTGTTCGGCGTTCAGCAGGCTGACGCGGCCGATCTGCTTGAGGTAGTCCTTCACCGGATCGGCGGTGGCGCCGGCGGTGACGACGCGACGCTTCGGGTTGCTTACCTTGCCGCCGCGGCGGCGACGCGGCTTCGCATCCTCGTCGTCGTCATCGTCATCGCTGACGACGAAGGCGCCTTTCTGCTTGCTGATGTCGGGGACGTCGGACTTGTCGTCCTCTTCCTCGTCATCGTCGTCGTCATCCTCGTAATCGTCGTCCTCGTCCTCTTCGTCGGATTCGTCCGATTCGCCGTCGATGCCGTCGATGTCATCCACGTCGTCGACGCCGAGACCGTCGTCCTTCGCATCCTCCAGATCGGCCTCGTCGTCGACGAACTCGTCGACCTCGTCGATGTCGTTCTCGACCTTCTTCTTGGGCTTGGTCGTCTTCGTGCTCTTGGTCGAGGACTTCTTCTTGGTGCCCGTCGTCGATTCCCCGGACTTGGCGGTCTTCCGGGCAGCGGTTTTCCTGGTCGTGGTCTTCTTGGCCGCGGCAGTCTTGCGCGTGGCACTGGCTTTTTTGGCGGAAACGGCCTGAGCCTCGTCCTGTACCTGTTCGGTGTTCTCAGCGGCCGCTGTGCTCTTGGTAGCCAAACTATCCCTCCTCGCGGAATGCTCACCCCGCCGCGTATACCATATAGGCGCACTTCTGGCAAGGGCAAATCGTCAACTATGTGAGTTAACCACCTGATAGGGACGATTATTCCCGAAGACATGGGAAAGTCCATATCCGCGACCGTAATACGGGCCGTGAAACCACACCACGCAAACCGGGCCGGCCAAGTCGCAAGACGTGACGCGGCAAAAGCCATCAGCCTCCGCAGCAGGCGGGATGCATACCGTTGCGCACCGATTTCAGCACGATCGCGGCGAGTGAGCAATCCCCGTCGATGGACAGGCTGCTCAACGCGTAATCCTCGGCCCTGCAATCACCCGTCCACCACATTACATAGGAGATGACCGCCAGCGGCTGCACCCTCATACGTTCGGGCATCACCCGGGCCATGGAGGCGAGCATGCGCAACGCGGTCCGGCAACGGTCACGATCCGGACCGTCACGGTCATCGAACGCCTCGGACAGCACCTTGTGCACGACGGTCACCACCTGCTTGGCATGCGGGGTTCTCACAATATCCATCAGCATGTCCCGGTCGCACGTCCCCTGTTCGGCGATGACCGAGATGATCAGCGCATCCCTCATCGACAGCACCTCGTTGATGCCGACCGCCAGCGGAAGCATCGCCTTCATGCCGAGTTCCGAGTTTCCCTTGTCAAGGCAATCCAGCCATACGCGCATCGGCTCCTCCATCCACTCGCCGTCAGCGCGGCGCGGACCGTACCTGCGCCTGTCCTCGCGCAGCCGATTAAGCAGATCGTCGGCCACGCTTTCGCCCACCGGTTCCAACGTATCGAGGAACTCCGCGAATGCGACCGGATCGTCATCATGGGCGCAACCATGGGTTTCGCCGGCATGGCCACCCCCACAGGCGCCGTACCCGCACGCGAAATCGTCACGTAGGTCGTGCGCGCCGCGCGCATCGTGCGCACCGCATGCGTCACGCGCCCCCGCTCCGCCGAGTCCGTTCGCCCCGCCGAGTCCGTTCGCCCCACCAAGCCCGTCATCGCAACCGCAGACCATGCATCTGGCCGTTTCCATTCGTTCCTTCATGGGATCATCCTCCTTGATGTCATCCGTCACGCCACCGCCCCGTGCGATGGCATCCATACAGTATGGCCGTTCGCCAAGCCGTGCGCACGCCGGATGAGGGGTTGTGGTCGACACGCGGCGAGGCCTTGGAAACATTGGATTCCGTGATTCGTAGTGCGATGAGGATACCTTAGAAGCTATGTGCATAACCGACGTCGACCGTTCGAAAATCGAGCCACGCATCGTCTCCTTGGTGAGGTCTTGGTCCGCCATGCCCAAGGATGCCGCGATGCCCGAAGCATGCCGCAATGTCATGGACGCGGTGACCCATCAGGCGGTGTCCAGCAGCGAAGGCGGCAAACGCCTGCGAGCGCTGCTGATGCTTGCGGCCTACGATGCGTTCGGCGGTGAAACCGCCGCCCGCAGCGCCATGCTCGATGTCGCCTGCGCCCTTGAAGTCTTCCAGACGGCGGCGCTGGTGCATGATGACATCATCGACGATTCCGATCTGCGCCGCGGCAAGCCGAGCGCCCATCGCGCATTGGAGCAGGATACTGGCAGCGCCGCCATCGGCAGGGGCTTGGGCCTTATGCTGGGCGATCTGCTGGCCACGGTGTGTATCGATATCGCCAATGGTGCCGCCGACCATATGCCGAACGGCACCGCGATGACCTCCGCGTTCCTGAACATGCAGCGCGAGGTGGAAATCGGGCAGATCCTCGATCTCGCCGTCGAACAGGCGCCGTTGCGGGATGCCGAGGCGTTGGCCACCGCCTCGTTGAACGTGTTCCGTTGGAAAACCGCCAGTTACACCACCATCGCCCCCATCGAACTGGCACTGTTGGGCTGCGGCCTGGATCCGGGGAACGCCCGCGCCCGCGCATTGTCCATCGGCGAACCGCTTGGCCTCGCCTTCCAGTTGGAGGATGATCTCATCGACGTGATCGGTTCGAGCCGAGCCACCGGCAAACCCGTCGGCGGCGATATCCGCGAAGGCAAGCGCACCGTGCTGCTGGCCGATGCCATCGCCGCCGCCTCCCCGTCCGAGCAAGGCGAGCTCATCGCCATGTTCGAGGCGCCGTCACGCGACGAATCCGACGTGCGCAGAGCCATCGACCTGTTCTCCTCCACCGGCGCGGTCGACCGGTCGCATCGTCGCATCGAGGATCTGTGGGATCGCGCCCTGCAGGCGATACGCGACTGCAGGTTGCCCGAACAGGGCGAAAACAGGCTCACCGAGGCGTGTGCGCGTTTCGTTCCCGACATCACCAGCCACTAAACTGATTGCCAGAACAACGCCGTATGAATTCCCATTTCACCAAGGATTTGACGATAAGCATGAGCGAAGACGCATCCTCCCAGAACCAGCTGATCGACGACCGGTACCGTGTCGTACGCGAAATCGCGCAAGGCGGCATGGCGACGGTGTACGAGGCGGTCGATGAGCGTCTGAATCGCACCGTCGCATTGAAGGTGATGCATACGCAGCTTGCCCAGGGCGCGCATCGCGAGCAGTTCATCGAACGGTTCCGCCGCGAGGCGCAGTCGGCGGCGAGGATCACCAACCCGCATATCGTCCAGGTGTACGATACCGGCGAATTCAATGGGTTGGCATATCTGGTGATGGAATACGTGCACGGCGTGAATCTTCGGTATGAGATGAACCAGCAGGGCACGTTCACCGTGCGCGAGACGCTGCGTGTGATCGGCGAGACGCTTGACGGACTCGCGTCGGCGCATCAGGCGAATGTGGTGCATCGCGACATCAAGCCCGAGAACATCATGCTCAACGACCGCGGCCGCGTGCAGATCACCGATTTCGGTCTCGCAAAGGTCGCTTCCGCGGCCACATTGTCGTCCACCGGCATGCTGCTGGGCACGGCGGCGTATCTGCCGCCCGAAACCATCGAGCGTAATGAGGCGACGCCCCAGGGCGACCTGTACGCGGTGGGCATCATGGCTTGGGAGATGCTGAGCGGATCGGTGCCGTTCATCTCCGAGAACCCGGTGACGTTGGTGTTCAAGCACGTGCATGAGGATGTACCGCCGGTATCGAGGCAATGCCCCGGCATCGATGCGGGCGTATCGCGTTTCATCGAACACCTCACGCAGCGTTCCGTGGATGCGAGGCCTGCCGATGCGGGAGCCGCGCTGGCGGAACTGCAGGAACTATGCGGCACGCTTTCCGCGGATGCGTGGATGTACCGCAAGCCCGCCGCGGACGGCAACAACCTAGGTGCCGCGGACGTTCCCCTTCCTCCCGCTCCCCCGGCGCCTCCTGCCGCAGGCCGCGCTTCCGACGCCGGTACCGCGCAATTCCCGAACGCACGCACGAGCGCAGGCACGCAGCCGAACGCCACCACGCCCATCAATGCCGGTTCCACCCAGGTGTTCGACACTCCGAATCAGGGGGCGGCAGGCGATCATGAGACGGTGGCCCTGCCCGACGGCGCGGCCACGACGAACGGTACGCCGAAGGCCGCGGCCGCATCGAAACGTGGCAGGAAGGCATTGCTTATCGCGATCATCGCCCTTGTGGCCGCGTTGGCGTGCGCCGGCGGCGCCTGGTGGTATTTCATGGGTCCGGGCAGCTACTGGACCATGCCCAAGCCCGCGGACGTCACCTGCACATCCGACTCCTCCTGCTCGCTGCAGGGCGCTTCATGGAAGCGCTACGAGACGATGCTCAAGGATGCCGGCATCCCGTACGAGGTCACCAAGGAGTACAGCGACACCGTCGAGGAAGACCACGTGGTTTCGGCTTCCGTGAACGGCAGCCCCGTCGCGGTCGACAGCCATGTCAGCATGCGTCAGAACCAGAAGGTGAGCGTCGTCGTCTCCAAGGGCGTGCGCATGGTCACGATCCCGTCGGATATCCTCGACCCGACCAGCGCCAACGGCAAGAATCCGCTGACGGCGTTGAAGAACGCCGGGTTCACGAACGTCAAACATGATACGGCCAAGGACGAGTATTCGATGGATGTGCCGGAAGGCGCGGCGTTGAGCATCACGCCGAAGCCCGGCGCCACGATCAAGCACGGGACGACGGTGAAGGTCGCGCTGAGCAAGGGCCCGATGCCGGTGACCATGCCCAACATCACGGGCCGGGCGAAGGATGAGGCGGAACGTACGCTCGATGATCTGAAGCTCAAGGCCAACTTCACCGAGGAGTACAGCGACACCGTCGCCTCCGGTGAGGTGATTTCGACCTCCGTGCCCAAGGATACGCAGCTGCATTGGGGCGATTCCGTGGACGTGGTGGTATCCAAGGGCCCGGAGACCGTGACCATGCCGAACGTGGTGGGCAAGACCTACGAGGAGGCGAGCAATATTCTGCAGGCGCTCGGCCTTGAAGTGAAGAAGTCCGCACCGTTGGGCGATCTGACGCACGTGGTGCGCCTGCAAAGCCCCAGCGCCGGCGATCAGGTGCGGGTGCACGATGATGCCGGCAATAAGACCGTGGTGACGCTCACCGTCGTCTGACGCACGATGCCGGGCATGTTCCCACGTCAAAAACGCAAGTCGCCCGCCGCCGGAACAGTACCGGCGGCGGGCGACTTGCGTTTATCGGATTCGGATCATCAGATCATCGGATCATCAGATCATCGGATCATCAGATCATCGGATCATCGAATCATTCGGCGGATTCTTCGGACCCGTGAGCGGCGGCTTCGGCTTCGGCAGCCGCCTTGGCCTCGGCTTCCTCCTTCAGGCGGGCCTTGACCTTCTGCGCGTATTCGGGCACGTATTCCTGACCGCTCATCTTCTGGATCGCGGCGCTGACCTTATCGGTCAACGTGCGCAGATCGTCGTGCGTGATCTCATCCGCGGCCTTCTTCTCCACCGCGATCGGCTTGCCGTACAGCACCTGGGTCTTGCCCTTCTTCGGGATGACCGTGCCGACGGGCTGCAGCTTGTCGGAGCCGATGATCGCCACGGGGACGATCGGGCATCCGGTTTCCAACGCCAGACGGGCGGCACCGGTATGCCCCTTGTACAGGCGTCCGTCCGGGCTGCGGGTGCCTTCGATGTGGATGCCGAACAGATGACCGTCCTCGATGATCTCACGCGCATGCTCCAACGCGCCGAGCGACTTGTTGCCGCCGGAACGGTCCACGGGGAACACGCCGACGGAGGTGAACCACCACTTCTTGAAGCGTCCCTTGATGCCCTTGCCTTCGAAGTATTCGGCCTTGCCCATGAAGTGCACCATACGCGGGCAGGTGATCGGAATCAGCGCGTCGTCGATGACGGCCAGATGGTTCGCCGCGATGATCGCGCCGCCCTCGCGGGGAATGTTCTCCAGGCCGGTGACAGTCGGTCCGAGACGATGACGTGCGATGGAACCGAATCCGTTCACGAAAAACCAATACAGCACCTGGCGTTCCTTTCCACTCGATGCCCACCGTGGTTTACAGTGGTACATATGACTGACCCTAACAATACCAATGCAGGTGACGAGCGGCCAAAGCACATGCCGGATGACGAAAACAAACCGGCCGATCTGGATGCCGCATGGGCGGCGTTCGAGACCGAACATCAGGATGATCTGAGCGACGTCGCCGCATCGCGTAACGCGAAACGCTTCGAGAAGCATGCGCAGCGCAAGGAGAAGGAGGCGCTGCTCAGCGTCGACGACCTGACCGCGGATTCGTTCGCGAAAAGCGGTCCCGCGCGTGGGCCGCGCGATTTCACGGGTTCCAGCTGGCTGGATACCGATGATGTGATGGACCGTTACGGCGATGATTTCGTACCGCCGAATCCTAAGATCGGCCATGTGGGCGGCGCGAAGCTGCTGTTCTGGATTCTGCTGGTCGCCGGCATCCTCGGCGTCATCGTCTCCGTGTTCCTCCCCGCGTATACGGGTGTGCTCGGCGTCATCGCCGGCATCTGCATCATCATCGGCGGCGCCGGCCTGCTCGCGCGGCACAGGGGTTTCAACGAGACGCGCACCGACTATTTCGACGACGGCGCACGCGTGTGACGCGGTGATGCTCCATCATGTCGAATCCGTGTGATTTCGACTTATGAACCGTTGAGGGTTCCCGCCTTCCGCTGGGAAGGTGGGAACCCTCAACGCTGTAATCGGATGCGTTACGGAGCCAAGACTCCGTCTCCCGCCAGGCTCAGGCCTTCTTGGCCTTCGCCGTCTCGATCCACGTGTTCAGCAGGGCTTCGGCCTTGCCGGAATCCACGGCCTCCTCGGCGATGGCGTATGCGGTCTTGAAGCGCTCGGCCAGTGTGCCGTCTTCGGGCACCTGATGGCCGTCCGCGACGATGGCGGAGGCGGCGTTCAACAGCGCCGTCGAGCGGAACGGCACGTCCTTGCCGGCGAGGAAGTCGCGCGCGGCCTGCGCATTGTAGGCGGGCTTGCCGCCCTTGAGATCCTCGATGGTGACCTTGGCGAGGCCAAGCTCGACGGTCGGATCGAATTCGGTTTCCGTGACCTTGCCGTCCTTGAACTCCCACACGGAGATCGGACCGGTCGGAGCCATCTCGTCCAATCCCTCGTTGGAGGTGTACACCATGCCGGTCTGCCCGTTGGCGGCGTAGACGGCGGCCATGATGGGGCTCATCGCGCGGTTGGCGCAGCCGATGGCCATATGCTTCGGGGTGGCGGGGTTGGTCAGGGGGCCGAGCACGTTGAACACGCACGGCACGCCCAGCGCGGCACGGATCGGACCGACGAAACGCATTGCCGGGTGGAAGGTCTTGGCGAATGCGAAGGTGATGCCGACCTCCTGGGCGACTTCGGCCACGGCGGCGGGATCGAGGTCGAGCGGCAGGCCAAGGGCCTCAAGGCAGTCGGCCGCACCGCATTCGGAGGATGCCGCACGATTGCCGTGCTTGACGATCTTCACGCCAGCGGCGGCCGCCACGATCGCGCCCATGGACGACAGGTTCACGGTCGCCGCGCCGTCACCGCCGGTGCCGACGATATCGGTGACCTCGCCGTCGACTTCCAGCGGCACCGCGTGCGCCACCATGGCCTTGGCCGCGCCGCGTACCTCTTCGGCGGTCAGACCGAGCTGCTGCTGGGTGGCGAGCACCGCGCCCACGGCGGCGGGGTTCGCGTTGCCGTTCATGAGGTCATCGACGAACCACTCGGATTCCTCGGCGCTCAGATGGTCCCCTCCGACCAGCTTGGTGAGGATCGACTTCCATGTGATTTCGGCCATGATGCCCTCCTTGGCGCTCCAGCACGCCTGTTTGTTGTTACATTGCCGCCTCATTGTAATGGCTTCCTGTTTCCGTGCCAATGAACGTCCGTATCACGGAAATGCGACGCCTCTCCTCTCCCCGCCTCTTCGGGAAACGAGTGAGCCGCCGCACCCGTTGCCTGGGTGCGGCGGCTCACTCGGTAAGGCGTTACGCCGTAACGTTCAGCCGTTCAGCCGTTCACTTCTCGTTCTGGCCGTGGCACATCTTGTACTTGCGACCGGAACCGCAGGGGCACGGGGCGTTCTTGCCGGTGCCGGGGAACGTGCGGCCGTCGGCCCACGGGGTCTTCAGCTCCTCGCTCTTCGGCTGCTTGCTGGCCGGGACCTTGCCTTCGGCGTGGCTGACCGGTGCCGGGCCGACAATGACAGGGTTGCCGTCCTCATCGCGCACGACCTCATCGCCGTCCTCGCTGGGACCTTCGGCCTCGGTGTTCGCGGACGCGGAGGATGCGATGCCGAGTTCGGCCTGGGTGGCGCTCACCGCGGCGTCCTCATCGGCTTCGGATTCGAGATCCTCGGTTTCGGCGACCTGCTGGATGTCCACGTGGAAGAGCAGCTGCACGGTTTCCTCCTTGATCGCCTCGATCATGGAGTTGTACATCTGGTAGCCTTCGCGCTGGTATTCGACCAGCGGATCACGCTGGCCCATGCCACGCAGGCCGATGCCGTCCTTCAGGTAGTCCATCTCGTACAGGTGCTCACGCCACTTGCGATCGAGCACAGCGAGCACCACACGGCGTTCGAGCTGACGCAGGCCCTCGCCGCCGAGCTTGTCCTCGAAGCCCTCGTAGGCGGCCTTGGCGTCGGCCACGATCACATCGCGAACGGCTTCGGCGGCCTTCTCTCCCTTCTTGCCTTCGGCGGCCTTCTTGGCTTCGTCGATGGTCACATCGGTCGGGATCACGCTGTTCAACGCCTTGAACAGGCCGTCCCAATCCCAGTCGCCCGGCTTGTCGGAGCTGTTGTTGGCGCCCTTGACGTAGCTCAGCACGGTGTCGGAGATGAAGCGCAGGATGTCCTCGTGGATGTCCTCGCCCTTCAGCACGGCCTGGCGCTCGGCGTAGATGACGGTACGCTGCTTGTTCATCACGTCGTCGTACTTCAGCACGTTCTTACGGATTTCGAAGTTCTGCGATTCGCGTGCCTTCTGTGCGGTGCGCACACCCTTGGAGACGCTCTTGGCGGCGATCGGCTCGCCCTCCGGCAGGCCCTTGGCCATGACGCGGGCGACGAGCTGCGTGTTGAACAGGCGCATCAGATCGTCTTCGAGGGACAGGTAGAAGCGGGATTCGCCCGGATCGCCCTGACGGCCGGAACGACCGCGCAGCTGGTTGTCGATACGACGGGACTCGTGGCGTTCGGTGCCGAGCACGTACAGACCGCCCAGATCGACGACCTCCTGATGCTCGTCCTTGACCTGTTCCTTGATCTCCGCCAGCACGCCCGGCCAACGCTTCTCGTACTCGTCCGGGGTGTCCTCCGGGGAGTAGCCGTCGGCCTTGAGCTTGGCGTCGGCGAGGAATTCGACGTTGCCGCCGAGCATGATATCGGTACCACGGCCGGCCATGTTGGTGGCCACGGTGACGGCGCCCTTACGACCGGCGACGGCCACGACGGCCGCTTCCTTGTCGTGCTGCTTCGCGTTCAGCACCTGATGCGGGACCTTGGCCACGCCGAGCAGGGTGGACACGACCTCGGAGCTTTCGACGCTCGCGGTACCGAGCAGCACCGGCTGGCCGGCGGCATGACGCTTGGCGACATCCTTGACGATGGCGGCGAGCTTCTCCTTCTTGGTACGGAAGATGAGATCCTCCTGGTCGATGCGCTGCATCGGCTTGTTGGTCGGGATCGGCAGCACGCCCAGCTTGTAGGTGCTCATGAACTCGGCGGCCTCGGTTTCGGCGGTACCGGTCATGCCCGCGAGCTTGTCGTACATACGGAAGTAGTTCTGCAGGGTGATGGTGGCGAAGGTCTGGTTCTCGGCCTTGACCTCCACGCCTTCCTTGGCTTCGATGGCCTGATGCAGGCCTTCGTTGTAACGGCGGCCCGGCAGCACACGGCCGGTGTGCTCGTCGACGATGAGGACCTCGCCGTGGGTGACAACGTAGTCACGGTCACGCAGGAAGAGTTCCTTGGCCTTGATGGCGTTGTTCAGGTAACCGATCAGCGCGGTGTTGTTCGGCTCGTACAGGTTGTCGATGCCGAGGAAGTCCTCGACCTTGGTGATGCCCGGATCGAGGATGCCGATGGTCTTCTTCTTCTCGTCGACCTCGTAATCCTCGTCACGGGTCAGCTTGACGACCAGCTTGGCGAACTCGCGGTACCAGCGGGTGACGTCACCTTCGGCCGGGCCGGAGATGATCAACGGGGTACGGGCCTCATCGATAAGAATGGAATCGACCTCATCGACGATGGCGTAGTGGTGGCCGCGCTGCACCAGATCGGACTTCTCCCACGCCATGTTGTCACGCAGGTAATCGAAGCCGAACTCGTTGTTGGTGCCGTAGGTGATGTCGGCGTTGTACTGCTTGCGACGCTCCGGCGGCTTCTGATCGGTGATGATGCAGCCGACGCTCATGCCGAGGAAGCGGTAGATACGACCCATGATCTCGCTCTGGTAGCTGGCGAGGTAGTCGTTCACAGTGACCACGTGCACGCCCTTGCCTTCCAGCGCATTCAGGTAGCTCGGCAGGGTGGCGACCAAGGTCTTGCCTTCACCTGTCTTCATTTCCGCGATGTTTCCCCAATGCAGGGCCGCACCGCCCATAAGCTGCACATCGAAGTGCCGCTGCCCGAGAACACGCTTGGAGGCTTCACGCACGGTTGCGAACGCCTCCGGCATCATCTCGTCGAGACTCTTGCCGTTCTCCAGCTGCTGCTTGAATTTCGCAGTCTGGCCCTTGAGTTCCTCATCCGAAAGCGCCGAAATCTCATCTTCGAGAGCGTTCACGGCCTTTGCGACACCCTCAAGCTTCTTGATCTGACGGCCTTCGCCCATGCGCAGTGCCTTGTCGACAATATCTACCACGTTCTGCTCCTGTGTCGGTCGCGATATTAAGTACCCGTGAGGCATTCTATGCCATTATGGCCGGGCACACTGCCAACCATCTTACGCGACATTGCCGATAACGCTGTCATTGCCGTGCTGGATGGTGAAAGATCCGAACATGAGTCGGGGCCCGTGCCGTATACGAACGACGCGGGCCCCGTCATCTCTGACTCATGATCGTCTATGGATAATCGTCAGTTCACGTTCTCCGGGGTATCGATCTCGAACACACCGTAGCTCCAACCGTGACGGTGGTAGACAACGGACGGACGACCGGTCTCCTTATTGACGAACAGGAAGAAGTCGTGGCCGATGAGCTCCATCTCGTACAGCGCCTCATCGATGGTCATCGGTTCGGCGATGTGCAGCTTGCGACGAATCACGATCGGGGTGTCGCCAACCTGGACTTCGACGGATTCGCCGGGGCCGAGATCGGATGCGACGGCGGCCGCGGGACTGTTCTCGACATCCTCGGCGGGCTCTTCCTCGACCTCGACTTCGGGCTCTGTCTGCGGCTCGACGGTACCCAGATCGACCGGAACCGGGTTCTCATAGCCGCGGCGATGATCCTTGCGGCGGTCACGGGTGCGGCGCAGACGCAGGGTCAGCTTGTCGAGCGCCATATCCAGCGCGCTGAACTCGTCGGCGGAGGAGGCTTCGGCACGAACCACGGTGCTGCCGGCGATGATGGTGATCTCCACGCGCTTGGCGGTATCCGCCTGACGCGGATTGCCCTCATGGGACAGAACGATCTGGGCGCGCTGCGCGTCGGGAGCGATAGCGGTCACACGATTCATCTTGCTTTCAACGACATCACGGAACCTTTGCTTGATCTGAGTGTGACGTCCGGTAATGACGATTTCCATGTGGACCTCCTAGTAAACTCAAGCGGCGCCAACCGCTATTTGCGTTCCAGCCGTGTCTTCACTGACCGGGTACGTTTCATTGTAAACGAGCTTTTGGCAAACACCGGGAACAAACCGCAGAAAAATCTGTGAATTTCCTTGGTTTTCCATATTCGCAAAAGCTGGTATAGTTGTGCGTTTGAGACCTCTTGATGGCCGCGGTCGGACGTGTTCGCATGTCCGTCTGAGGAACTTCCGGGCTCCATAGAGCACGATGGCGGATAACGTCCGCCCAGGGTGACCTGAGAGATAGCGCAGCAGAGAACAGACCGCCTTTCGGTTTCGGCCGGAAGGTAAGGGTGAAACGGCGGTGTAAGAGACCACCGGGCCCCTGGTAACAGTGGGTCGCTTGGCAAGCCTCATCGGGAGCAAGGCCAAACAGATGGCGGCAAGGGCTGCTCGCCCGTGCCATCGGGTAGGCTGCTAGAGCCCAGCGGTGACGTTGGGTCGAGATGGATGGCCATCCGTGTGCCTGGCACACGACAGAACCCGGGGTATAAGAGGTCTCATTTCATTTTTTGCATTCCATGCATCAGCGCACGGTCGCGCCGATGCATGTTTCGGGGATCCAACGCTTTTCACGCAGGTACTTTCAGATACTTTTCCACGCAGGTACTTCGAAACGCGAGTACTTCGGGACTGCATGGTTACGCGATTATGCGACCGGCGATTCCGCGATGTCACGGGTTCACGTTTTCACCGGTACGTTGTTTGCAATTGTCTCATCACCGATTCGAGGACGCGGCACACCGGCGGTAACGCCAATGATTCCAAGCAATCGCGCTCCCCTACGCCCCCGTGATTCACGTCGATTGCGCTTCCTTCCCGTCAAGGCGACACGACGCGACACGCCGTGCGACACGCCGTGCGACACGCCGAATCAATCGTTCAGCAACTCATGCGCGACACGCCGCAGCGTGTCGGAATCATGCCCTTTGCGACCCCCTGCCGACCAAAACCGGCGCAAGCGCACCTGCCTGTCCAGTCCACGGGTCTTTTTGGCGACCTTACGCCCCAGCTCCCAAGCCGCTTCCTCGAATACGCCCTGGGCGGCAGCCTCGTCGGCGATCCTGTGCGCGAGCGACGGCGCAACGCCCTTGCGGCGCATCTCCATCACCGCGCCACGGTAGCCCATCATGCGATTCGAGCAATATCGGACGACTGATCTGGCGTATGCCTCGTCATCCAGCAGATGCAATTCGGCCAGACGGTCGATGACATCATCGATCATGCCATCGTCGTATCCCTTGCCTGCCAAGCGTTGGCGCAACGCCCCGGTAGAGCGGGGTGCGGCATCGAGCAGACGGAACGCCGCCTCACGACAGGCGTCGAAATCATGCGGATCGAAGGATTCGGATTTCCCCGCATGCGGTGCGGAATATCTATCGGAAGCATCGGCGGCACCGGCCGCATCAGAGGCTTCGGCCACATCGGAAGCCACATGAGAGGAACGCGATGCCCCCATACGCCGGGCCGACGGTATTCCGAACGACCCGGAATGGGAACGACCGCCATCGGGAAGCCCCGATCCGGCTCTCCCTGCCAAGGCCGCACCCGTCCCGAACGCGCCTCTTGCAGAGGTATCACGGTCGGCGGCATCAACCACTCCGCACGACTTCGACGGTTCCGGATCCCCCAAGGCATCCGGAACCGTTTTCCCATCCGGGAAACCGTGTTGCGCGAGGAACTCCTGCACGGAGATCATGCCTGTCAGGCTTTCACCGCGGGCTTCGCCTTGGAGGCCTTGCCATCCGCCGGCTTCGCGCCCGCACTCTTCTCACCGGCGCTCTTCGCACCGGTGTTTTTCTCGCTGGCGGACACGGCTTCGACGTTCTTATCCGCCTCGGCGGCGGCCTTGGTCGCACCATCCTCGGCAAACTGGTCCATCGGATCAATCAAGCCGAACTCGGCCTTCACCTTACTCTCGATCTCCTCGGTGATGGCGGGATTGTCCTTCAGGAAGTTACGAACATTCTCACGACCCTGACCGAGCTGATCGCCCTCATAAGTGAACCAGGAGCCGGACTTCTTCACCACGCCCACCTGGATGGCCATGTCAAGCGCCGAACCCTCGCGGGAGATACCCTCGCCGTACAGCATGTCGAACTCGGCGGACTTGAACGGCGGCGCCATCTTGTTCTTCACCACCTTGACGCGGGTACGGTTGCCAACCGCCTCGTCACCGTTCTTAATGGTCTGGATCCTGCGAATGTCAAGACGGACCGAGGAGTAGAACTTCAGCGCCTTGCCACCGGTGGTGGTCTCCGGATTGCCGAAGAACACGCCGATCTTCTCACGCAACTGGTTGATGAAGATGGCGGTGGTGCCGGCCTGCGCCAGGGCACCGGTCATCTTGCGCAACGCCTGGCTCATCAGACGAGCCTGCAGGCCGACGTGGCTGTCGCCCATATCGCCTTCGATTTCAGCTTTCGGCACCAGCGCCGCCACGGAATCAATCACGATGACATCAAGGGCGCCGGAACGGATGAGCATGTCAGCGATCTCCAAAGCCTGCTCGCCGTTGTCGGGCTGCGACACGATCAACGAATCGGTATCGACGCCGAGCTTACGGGCGTACACCGGGTCGAGCGCATGCTCGGCGTCGATGAACGCTGCCACTCCCCCGGCCTTCTGCGCATTGGCCACGACATGCAATGCCAGCGTGGTCTTACCGGAGGATTCTGGACCGTACACTTCCACGATGCGCCCCTTCGGCAGACCGCCGATGCCAAGCGCCATATCAAGGGCCAGCGAACCGGTGGGAATGACTTCGACGTTCTGCTCCGGCCTGTCGCCCAGCCTCATCGCGGACCCCTTGCCGAAGCTCTTCTCCACCTGCGCCAACGCGGTGTCGAGGGCGGCCTTGCGCCTGGGATCAAGCTCGTGCTTCGCCTGACCGGCGCCGGTGTTCTGTGCCATGATGTTCTCCTTCGGGAATCAGTTGACGAACATGCCTTCCACGGTATGGGGCCGATGCGCCACCGGTCAAGAACGGCCCACCCCTGTGGTCGACACGCCCCTGCCGGAATGCACGGATGACGACGAATCCCAATCAGGACAACGCCTTTCATACCACCATCGACGACGTCCGTTGCAGGTGTCCGCGATATTCGCTGTGGACAACTATACCTCACATGCGAACATTTGTTCGAATCGATGCGCCGATAATCACCGTATGCCCATCATTCCGCGGCAACGTCGGCGCGTCATACCCGGGCCGTCAGAAGACGCCCGGTTCATCGCATGGGCATGGGAGGCGCATTATGGCCACGCCCCCAGCGCTTCGTATCGGGAATATCCATCTGATCGCACAGCACGTTCCACACCACACGCGGCTCTTCACCGGCTTTCAGCGCCTCCACCGCCGTCAGATCCTCCAGCCCCGTCAGCTCCTGATCCTGAGCCAACGCCCTGCCATAGCTGCGCCCGAACACCTCTTCGACCAACTGCCAAAATTCCCGTTCCTGCATGGGGTCCCAGTGTACGCCATCGGAACGATGCACCTCATGCCACCCGGACTCGCCGCAAACGAAAAGCCCCACGGCACGAATGCCATGGGGCTCAACCCGTTATACTACGCAACCATGCAACGGCGTCAATGACACTCACAACACATGCTGCAGGAAGTCCTTGAATCTGGGTTCGGTCGGATTATCGATGATTTCCGGACCGCCCTGTTCCACGACCACGCCACCGTCCATGAATACGATCTGGTCGGCGACTTCGCGCGCGAATCCGATCTCATGCGTCACGACGATCATGGTCATGCCTTCACGGGCAAGTTCGAGCATGACGTTGAGCACTTCTCCCACCAGTTCGGGGTCGAGCGCAGAGGTCGGCTCGTCGAAGAGCATGATCTCCGGCTTCATGGCGAGTGCGCGGGCAATGGCCACACGCTGCTGCTGGCCACCGGACAGCTGCGAGGGGTAGTAATCCAAGCGCTCTCCCAAACCGACGCGTTTGAGCTCATGAATGGCCAGTTCCCTAGCTTCCTGCTTGCCCATGTGGCGCACGTGCACCGGGGCTTCCATCACGTTTTCCAACGCGGTCATGTGCGGGAAGAGGTTGAACCGCTGGAACACCATACCGAGCTTGGCACGCTGCGCGGCCACTTCCTTGTCGTTCAGGGTCTGCAGCACACGCTGGCCCTTCTTCTCGACATACTTGTAGCCGATCATCTCGCCGTCGACCTCGATGCTGCCGCCGGTCAGGGTTTCCAGCTGGTTGATGAGGCGCAGCAGCGTGGACTTTCCGGAACCGGACGGGCCAAGGATCACGGTGACGCTGCCCGGTTCGACGGTCATATCCACACCCTTGAGCACGTGCAAATCACCAAACGCCTTATGTACCTGGACGGCCTTCACGGCCGGGGTGCTCTTCGAGGTTGCTGTCGTTTCGTTGGTCATTGTCGCTCCCCTCACGCGGTCATGCCGGTGAACACGGCTTCGTTCTGCTTGTTGACGTCATCCTTTGGCTCACCTTCGGTTTTGCCGGGCAGAGGCGTCTGCTTGCCACGTGACCCCACCGGACGGGCATCGAAGCCCTTGCCGAAATGCTTCTCCAGCCTGGACTGGATCACCATCAGGATTGATGTAATTACCAAGTACCAGATGCACGCCACGATGAGCAGTGGGATCGGCTTGTACAGGCGGGTCGCGATGGCGGTGGTGGCGAACTGCAGTTCGAGGGTGAACGGCACCGCGTTGACCAGCGATGTGGTCTTGAGCATGCCGATGAACTCGTTGCCGGTGGGCGGGATGATGATGCGCATGGCCTGCGGCAGGATGACGCGACGCATGATGAGCGAGCGCTTCATGCCGAGCGCCTGCGCAGCTTCGGCCTGACCCGGGTCAACCGCTTCGAGGCCAGCACGCACGATCTCCGCCAGGTAGGCGGCCTCGTTCAGCGCCAAGCCAAGCCATGCCGCGTTGAACGCGGTGATGACGGACTGCGAGTCGATGCTCCAGAATTCGACGGAGGTGAACGGGACGCCGATGCCGATGCGCGGGACCAGCACGGCGAACAGACCCCAGAACACGAGCTGCGTGTACACAGGGGTGCCGCGGAAGAACCAGATGTAGAACCAACTCACGCTGCGCAGCACCGGGTTGATGGATTTGCGCATGATGGCGAGCAGCACGGCCAGCACGATGGCGATGGCCATGGAGATCACCGTGAGCAGCAGCGTGTACTTGATGCCTTCAAGCACGTTCTCGTTGAACAGGTACTTCCATACCACGTTCCATTCGAAGCGCGGGTTGGTGATCAGTCCCTGCGCAAGAAGGACGGCGAAGATCGCGACGACCACGCCGGCCAAAATGGGTCCAGTCCTTTTTACCGGCAATGCCGTGATGCGATTGGGGATGTCGAGGTTCGCGCCATCAACCTGTTTCTTCGCCATGCTTCCTGCTTCCTTCTGATATGTCTATCTGATATGCCTATCGGATGATCGGTCGGACTCAGTCGAGATCGGTCGGATTGATCTCGGCCTTGTCGAGGGCGCCGGATTCAACGCCCCAATGCTTGAGGATCTTCATATACGTGCCGTCATCCATAAGCTTCTGCACGGCCTTCTGCACGGCGGTCGCCATCTTGGTGTTGTTCTTCTGGATGGCGATGCCTTCCTTGACCACACCGACATCCTTGCCGAGGGCTTCGAGCTGGCCGTCGGTCTGCGAGATGGCGTAACCGGCCACGGGGGAATCGGCGTAGAACACATCGGCCTTGTCGGTGGCCACGGCGGTGGCGGCTTCGGCCTGACGCTTGTAGGAAGCGACCTCGGCGTCCTTCTTGCCGTCGGTCTCGCACTGCTTGGCGATCTTGTTCGCCTCGTCCTCCTGCACGGTGCCGGTCTGGACGGCGATCTTGTTGCCGCACAGGTCGGAGGTGTCGACCTTCTTCGGGTTGCCCTTCTGCACGGTCCACGTGGAGCCGGCACGGTAGTAGCTCACGAAGTCGACGGAATCCATGCGTTCCTTGGTGATGGTCATGGCGGTGATGCCCAGATCGTACTTCGAGCCGACGGACGGCACGATGGTGTCGAACATGGAGGACACGATCTTGGTCTTCAGCCCCAGCACGTTACCGATGGCCTTGGAGATGTCGACATCGTAGCCGGTCGGGGTCTTACCGTCCTCGGCGAGGAATTCGGCCGGGGCATAGGACAGTTCCATGCCCACGGAAAGCTCGCCGTCCTTGACGGTGTTGCCTTCGACGAGCGTGGCGAGTTCGGCGTCCTTCTTGACAGAGCTCACGTCGTAGCCCGCGGTGGTGGTCTTGGACGCGCCGGAATCCTTGTCCGTGGCGTCGCTGGTGCCGCACGCGGCGAAGGAGACCAGCATGGCCGCGCTCAACGCGGCTGCGGTCAGGGCCCTCAGTTTCTTCGTGGTCTTCAATGCCATTTGTCGTCTTTCTCTTGTTCTTCTGCTCTCTTCCGCATGCCCGCGCTCTTCCGCGCGTCATGCAATTCCAAACTATGCCAGTATCGCCAATGGGCACGATAAACGTCCACATGCAACACCCGGCAAACGGGAGAAGCCCCGATCGCAATCGGAGCTTCTCGTGGGGTGATCCGATTTACCGGTCACTCGCTGACATCGGTCGGATTGATCTCGGCTTTGTCGATGGCACCGGAATCGACGCCCCAGTGCTTGAGGATCTTCATATACGTGCCGTCATCCATGAGCTTCTGCAGCGCCTTCTGCACGGCCTGCGCGGTAGCGGTGTCGCCCTTCTTGATGGCCACGGCCTCCTTGGCCATACCGCTGGCCTTGCCGAGAGCCTCGAGCTGGCCGTCGGTCTGCGCGATCGCATAGCCGGCCACGGAGCTGTCGGCGTAGGAGACGTCGGCCTTGCCGGTGGTCACGTTGGTGGTCACATCGGTTTGCAGCTTGTTCGACAGCACGTCGATGGCCTTCTTGCCATCGGCCTTGCACTGCTCGTTGAGTTTGTTGACTTCCTCCTCCTGGATGGTGGCGGTCTGCACGGTGACCTTCAGGCCGCACACGTCGGAGGTGTCGACCTTGTTCGGATTGCCTTTGCGCACCACCCAGGTGGAACCGGCCTTGAACATGCTCACGAAGTCGACGGCCTTGAGTCGTTCGGGGGTGATGGTGAAGGAGGAGATGCCGACATCGTACTTCGCGCCGACCGAGGGGATGATCGAATCGAAGTTCGCGTTCTGCGGATCGGCGGTCAGACCGAACACCTTCGACATGGCCTTGACGAGGTCGACGTCGAAACCGACCGGGGTCTTGCCGTCTTCGGCGAGGAACTCCGCAGGCGGGTATGACAGGTCCATGCCGACGGTGTACTTGCCGTCCTTGGTGACGGATTCCGGCAGCAGTTTGGCGATGGACTCGTCCTTGGCGACGGAGCTCACGTCGTAACCTTCGATCTTGGAGGAACCGGATGCCTCACCATCGGAGCCGGAATCGTCGGTGGTGCCGCAGGCGGCGGTGGAAAGCAGCATGGCGGCGCTCAACGACAACGCCAGCGCGGCCTTGATTCTTCTGAATGACATTATTGTGCAACCTCTCTCATCCTTTGACCCATACATGGTGGGCCGATACAAGGACAACGTAGGGGGCGTTTGCTACGAACCCGTTAATCTGCCGGAATATGAGAAATGGGGCCGGCCCGCATGGACCCACCCCATCGAATGCATACCCGGCGCCGAATCACCAGCGCCGGACGGAACGAACCTGTTTTCACGCGGCCATATCGAGTCGATCGGCCACCATGCGCAGCAGCTGCGCGGTGCTCACGCCCAAGGCCTCGGCGATGGAGCTGAGCAGTTCGGAGCTGGCCTCCTTCTGCCCACGTTCCACTTCGGAAAGGTATCCGAGCGAGACGCCGGCCTTCTCGCTGACCTCGCGCAGGGTCTTGTGGTCGCGCGAGCGCAGGTCACGCAGTACCAAGCCGATGGCACCGCGCAGGGACAAGGTGTCCTCCTGCTGCTCGCTGGTTTTGGTTTCGCCGCGCAATGCGATCTGGGCGCCATGCTCCTCGTCGCTCCACATGCGGCGACGCATTTCGGCGGCCTCATCCTTCGCCTTCTTGGCGGCACGGGCCTTCAGCACCTGCTGCTGTGCCAGCGCGACGGCACGGCGCTGTGCGGGGGCCAGTTCACGCATACGGGCGGCACCGGGCTTCACCATCGGCGCCGCGGCCTTCAGTTCGTTCATATCCGAGGTCCTGCGAACCTGAGTCATCGTTTCCATATCCAGTCCCCTTTGCTCCTGAGGCTGTTCACTGTCCATATACTCCAACAGCGAAAAGAGGACGTTTTATTCCACGACAGGCAGTGTGAGCTGCGTCACAATCCGCAGCACGTGGGTCACGACGCCTTCGCGCACCTGTTCGCGCGGGCCGTCCAACCTCAGCTCATAGGCCACGGCATGCCATCCGTCGCCCATGTCCTTCAACGCCGCATTCCCCTCACCGACCATGCGTGCACGATCGACGTTCACGGATGTCAGACGGTCCGATGCAACGGATGCCATGGTGTCGGGAACCGCCACGGCGACGTACGCCAGTCCGGCCGGTTTGTCACCGTCCGGGCCGGGACCGGCCACGCCGGTGGTCGACAGTCCGATGACGCGCCCCTCGTATTGCGGCTGGTCGTACAGGCGGGCGGTGTATGCCGCCATCTGACGTGCGACTTCGGGGTGCACCGCACCTTCACGCTCCAGCAAAGCGCGATCCACGCCGAGGATCGAAGCTTTCGCCCGGATGTCGTAGGTGACCGCGGAGCCAAGGAACACGGCGGACGCACCGGGGATGCGCACCAGAGCATCCGCGAGCAGTCCGCCGGTGAGCGATTCCGCGCAGGCCAACTTCACGCCACGGGTTTCGAGGCCGTGCAGCAAGTCGGACGCGAGCCTGCGCCGAATCGACGACCCATCCATGCCCATGGCTTCAGTCGTCCGCGTTCCTACGGGAACCGACGAACGTGTTGTACAGGTAGATGCCGCCGGAATACAGGCACAGCACCAGCGCGACGTACAGCATGACGTAGGTGACGATGTAGTACACGTTCACCCATGCCGCAACACCCTGCGCGGGGCCTCCGATATGGGCGGGCAGCAGCAGCATGGCCAGACCGATGCACTGGAAGAGGGTCTTGAGCTTACCGGGCCATGCGGCGGCGATGACCTTGCCGCCGGGGCGTTCCATGACGAAGAAGCGCATCACGGTGATGCCGATCTCGCGGATCAGGAACAAGATGGTGGCCCACCACGGGAATTCCGCGAACACGGAGGCCACGACGAGCGCGCCGCAGGTCATGAGCTTGTCGGCGATGGGGTCCATCAGCTTGCCGAGTTCGGTCACCTGATTGTATTTGCGGGCCATCCACCCGTCGAGCTTATCGGTGCTGGCGGCGATGATGAACACGATAGCCGCAGCCCAGCGCATGGAGGCGCTGTTCACCCCCCATGCGCCGGCGGCGATGTACAGGCCGAGGAACACCACGACCAGCACGATGCGGCAGTAGGTGACCAGATTCGGCGGGGCGTTCCATCCGTCCAACAGCGACGACTTCTTCGATTGGGTTTGTTCTTCAGTCATACCCCCACACATTACCCGTCATGCTCTACCTTGCGTGCCGGCTCGCTTCAGGCCTCGCCGTCGCCGGAGGGGGCTGAAGAGGGGGTGATGCCATCGGTTTCGCCGCGGATGAAGGCGAGTACCGCCGGCAGATCCTGAGGCTGGACGAGCACTTCACGAGCCTTCGAGCCTTCGGACGGTCCGACCACACCACGGGATTCGAGCAGATCCATCAGACGACCGGCCTTGGCGAAACCCACCCTGAGCTTGCGCTGCAGCATGGAGGTGGAGCCGAACTGCGTGGAGACCACGAGTTCCGCGGCCTGCAGCAGCACGTCCATATCGTCGCCGATCTCCTCGTCCGGTTCCGCGGCCTTCTTCTCGGCCTGCGCGGCCATCTGCTCGATGTCCTCACGATACTTCGGCTTGCGCTGGGTGCGCACGAATTCCACGGCCCTACGGATCTCGGACTCGTTCACCCACGATCCCTGTACACGGATCGGCTTGGCCGACCCCATGGGCAGGAACAGGCCGTCGCCCTGACCGATCAGCGTTTCGGCGCCGGTGGTGTCGAGGATGACGCGCGAATCCGTGGCGGATGACGTGGTGAACGCGAGTCGTGACGGGATGTTCGCCTTGATCAGGCCGGTCACCACGTCGACGGACGGGCGCTGCGTGGCGAGCACCAGGTGCACGCCTGCGGCGCGGGCGAGCTGGGTGATGCGCTGGATGGAGCTTTCCACATCGTTCTTCGCCACCATCATCAGATCGGCCATCTCGTCGACGACCACGAGGATGTACGGGTACGGGGCGACCTTGCGCTTGGAGCCTTCCGGCGCATGCACTTTGCCCGCGCGCACGGCTTCGTTGAAGTCCTTGACATGGCGGAAACCGAAGTATTCGAGGTCGGAGTAGCGCGAATCCATCTCCTTGACCACCCATTCGAGGGCTTGCGCGGCCTTCTTCGGATCGGTGATGATCGGCGTCAGCAGATGCGGGATGCCCGCGTAGGCGGACAGTTCGACACGCTTCGGGTCGACGAGGATGAGTCGCACCTGCTCGGGCGTGGCGCGCATGATGATCGAGGTCAGCATAGAGTTGACGAAACTCGACTTACCGGAACCGGTGGCGCCCGCCACCAGCAGATGCGGCATCTTGGTCAGGTCGGCGGTGACGAAATGGCCTTCCACGTCCTTGCCGATGCCGGAGAGCATCGGATTCGGGTCGCTGACGACCTTGTCGCTGCGCAGCACGTCACCCAGGCATACGATCTCGCGGTCCTCGTTCGGGATTTCGATGCCGATGGCAGACTTGCCGGGAATCGGGGACAGGATGCGCACGTCGGAACTGGCCACGGCGTAGGCGATGTTGCGGCGGAGATTGGTGACCTTCTCGACCTTGACGCCGGGGCCGAGTTCGACCTCGTATTGGGTGACGGACGGGCCGCGCAGGAAGCCGACGACCTTGGCATCGACCTTGAACTGCTGGAACGTGGAGGTCAGGGCGCGAATGACCCTGTCGTTGGACGGGGTGCGCGCCGCATGGGGTTTGCCCTTGGCAAGGATGTCGAGGCTCGGCAGCTGGTACGGCGGTTCCGCACCTTCCAAGTCTTCGTTCCCCTCGGCGTGCGCTGTCTGCGCTCCCCCGGCCACGGCAGCAGCCGCCGTGGAGGGAACCGCGCTATGCTCGCCGGAATCGGCGCCGTACGCACCGGAGCCCGCGCCATAGGAGCGCGTGGAGGGTTGCGCCTGATCCGATGGAGGAGCCGGAGGCTCGTTCGAGTCGGCCATCGCACTCCACGGATCGGCCTGTTCACCGACACCAGCCGAAACGGCTTGCGAATCGGAGGTCAGCGGCACCGTGGACTCGTCGGATGGCATGGGAGGCGGCGTCATCGTGAATTCGCCGTCCGGGATGGCCGGCGGCATCTCGGGGCCGCCCGCCGGCATGACACGCGTGGAACCGTGATCGCCGTCCAACGAGGTCTCCGCGGCTTCGCCGTGGCGGGATGCGGCCTGGGTGAAGGGGTCGTCACCCTGATACGAATCGAGCTTCGTGTCATCCTTCTCCTGCTTCTTGCGCTGGAAGAATCCACGGATCTTGTCCAGGAAGCTGTTTCCGCCCTGTTCGCCGTCGTCCTGGTCCTCGTCGCTGCCGTCATGCCTCGGCACGCCTTCGGCGAATTCAAGCTCGTCGTCATCGAGACGAACCTCGTTGGGGGAACGCTCCGCCTTGTCGCGGTCCTCATGCCCGTCCTCATCCGTTGCCTTGGCACCACGCAGCTTGGAGACGAGATTGTTCCAGATGCGGGGAATGTCGTCGACATGGATGCGCACGATCAGCATAAGCGAATACAGGCCGATGATCGCGAACACGATCACCGCGAACGTTTCGGAAAGGCCCCAGGCGAGCGGCGTGCCGACGATATAGCCAAGCAGACCGCCGGCCTGCTGCATCGCGGCGATGTCGAAACCCTGCGCCTGGGAAGCGAGCTCAACGTCGAGAATCGAACAGATCGTCCAGAACAGCACCACCAGTCCGACGATCACACGAGGATTCCCCGACCCGCGGCCGGCATGGCGTATCAGCCGTATCGCCACCGCGAACAGGAACACCGGCAGCACGACGCTCATCAGGCCGAAGGCACCGGAGGCGAGGGAATGCAGGAAGACGCCGAGCGGCCCCTGCACGCGGAACCATTCGGACGCGCAGAACATCACGCCCAGCACCACCATCACGAGGCACAGGCCGTCGCGCTGGTAGGCGGGATCGTACTCCCCTGTGCCCGTCGTCGCGCGCACAAGGTTCCCCAGACCGCGTGGAATCGCCATCAGAATCGATTCCCACAACGGCTCCTCTTCCTCGTAATCGTCGTCCCTCGGCTTGGGCGATGTGCCCTTGCCGGTGTTCTTCCCGCTGCTCGATGATGCTGTTCTTGCCATAACGTGTCAGATTCTACTCATCGGCGCACCCACGCGGCCCGCCGTACCGTGAATATCCTGTCGTGGTTTCCACCGCCGCTTCCCGCTCCGGGATGCGCCGGGCGAAAGCCGCCGCATCCCATGCTTCACGGATAGGAAACAACCGTTAGCCGAACGGAACGTCCGATCAGCCGATGTCGCCCAGATGATGCTGTACGTAGGCGTCGGCCTGCGCGTCGATGGCATCGTAGTCACCGTTGTCGGCATGGGCGATGATGGCCATGGCGTTGTCCACCAGCGCCGGGTTCAGCGCCTGCAGCCAGTGGATGCGCGGATCGCGGCCGAACCACCCCATCTGTTTGCGTGCCAGACGTTTGGTTTTCTGCGCCACATCCGCCCATGCGTCGCGCTCGTCCCACAAACCGTCGAGCAGATCGAACATCTGCTGGTAGCCCAATGCGCGGGATGCGGTCAATCCCATATGGGGGCGCAGCCGCCGGGCTTCGTCGAGGAAGCCGTCCTCGCGCATCCGCGCGGTACGGATGTCGATACGTCTGTCAAGATCGGCACGGTCCAGATCAAGACCGATCTGCACGGTGGGGATGACGTACCGGTACCGGGGCAAGCTCGCCGAATACGGCCGGCCGGTCAGCTCGATCACCTCAAGGGCACGGATGGTGCGCCTCGGATTGCGTGAATCCATGCGCTCCGCAGCCTGCGGGTCCTTGGCACGCAGCTCCTCGAACAGCGCGCCGGCCCCCTCCTCGCGTTCGCGTTGCTCAAGCCGTTCGCGGATCTTCGGATCGGTGCCCGGGAACGAGATGTCGTCGATCGCGGCGCGGGCGTACAGGCCGGAGCCGCCGACCAGGATCGGCCGGATGCCTTGGGCCTGCAGGTCGGCGATGGTTGCGCGGGCGAGACGCTGGAACCGGGCCACGGTCATCGTGTCATCGGGGTCGATGATGTCGATGAGGTGATGCGTCACCGCCGCCTGTTCCTCGACGGTCGGCTTGGCCGTGCCGATATCCATGCCACGGTACATCTGGTAGGCGTCGGCGTTCACGATCTGCGCCCGCTCGCCTTGCTCGGCCAGTCGACGCGCAATGGCGATGCCGAGCCCCGTTTTGCCGGAAGCGGTCGGGCCGACGATGGAAACCACGCGCGGGACGCGTTCCCGCACCGTCCGTTCGACGGGTTCAGCGGCATGTTCGATGGGTTCAGTGACGGACGGCATAGGTCTGCCCCGCTTTCGGATCGGGATCCGCGATGAGGTTATGCCGGCCGGCATGCGTCACGGTGGCGGTGACGAAATCGCCTACCTGCGGCATCGGTTCGCCTTCCGGAACGCCGATATGCACGAGCACACCGGTTTTTTCACGACCGGTCACGCGATGCGTGGCGGCATCCTTCTTACCAGGAGTGCCGGTCACCATCACCTCGACGTCACGGCCTTCGAAGGTCTTCAGATTCTCCTCGGTGATGCGCTCCTGCAATGCGACGAGACGATCGAAGCGGTCCTGCACCACGTCGCGCGGAAGCTGCTCCATGTCGGCCGCCAGAGTGCCCGGACGCGGCGAATAGATGAACGTGAACGCGGACGAGAAGCGGGCCTCCTCCACCACGCGCATCGTCTCCTGGAAATCCTCCTCGGTCTCGCCAGGGAAGCCGACGATGATGTCGGTGGAGATCTGCGCATCCGGCATGGCTTCACGGATCTTACGCAGAATATCGAGGAATTTGGCGGAACGGTACGAACGGCGCATGGCTCGCAGAATCCTGTCGGAACCGGACTGCAGCGGGAAATGCAACTGATGCATGACGTTCGGCGTTTCGGCCATGGCCGCGATCACATCATCGGTGAACGCCGCCGGGTGCGGCGACGTGAACCGCACGCGTTCCAGCCCCTCGATCTCGCCGCAGGCGCGCAGCAGCTTGGAGAACGCGAACCGGTCACCGATGCCGTAACCGAACGAGTTCACGTTCTGGCCGAGCAGCGTGACCTCCTTGGCCCCCTCGTCCACGCACCGACGGATCTCGGCGAGGATGTCGCCGGGACGACGGTCATGCTCCTTGCCGCGCGTGGTGGGCACGATGCAGAACGTGCAGGTGTTGTTGCAACCGACGGAAATGGCGACCCAGCTCGACACCTTGGATGCCCTGTCGGTGGGCAGCTGGCTCGGGAAATAGTTGAGATCCTCCTGCACCTTCACCTGCGCGTGGCCTTCGATGCGGGCCTGTTCGAGCAGTTGCGGCAACGCGCCGATGTTCTTGGTGCCGAACACGGCATCGACCCACGGCGTCTTCCTGGCGATCTTCTCCCGATCGAGCTGCGCCATGCAGCCGCCGACCGCGATCTGCAGGTTCGGGCGTTCGCGCTTCATCCCGGCCCACAGGCCGATTGTGCCGTACATGCGTTCGGCTGCGTTCTCGCGCACCGCGCACGTGTTCATCACGATCAGGTCGATGTCATGGTCGAGGTATTGCTCCTCGGTGGCCGGAACGTAGCCGGCTTCCTCCAGCACGCCGGCGATGCGCTCGGAATCATGCACGTTCATCTGGCATCCGAGCGTATGCACGTAGAACACGCCTTTGCCTCGCGCCGCGGGAGCGGGGTCGACGGTGCTTTCGGCCAGTTTCGAGGCGCGCTCCGCCTCGGTCATCATCTCTTCGTTCATAGTGCTCACTGTATCGGCGTGGCATGACCCGTTCAGTAATATCACAGGTTCGTGCGAGCCGGTCGGCTATATTGGGGAGCGTGATATTAGATCGACACAGCAGATTCAAAACATCCGATATCAGCGCACAGCTGAAGATGCTCGACACCACCGAGGGGGAGTTCAGCATCGACGAGATCACCGAATTCATCAACCTGATGCAACTGTATGAGGGGGCTATGTATGAGGTGAGCACCAAACTGGAGATCCTCGACGATGAGTTCCAGGTGCGGTTCAGCCATGATCCGATCCACCACATGGAGCGGCGCCTGAAGTCCATCAAATCGATCATCGGCAAGCTGCAGCGCCGCGGCCTGCCGATCTCGATCGATTCGGTGCGCGACAACCTGTTCGACGTGGCCGGCATCCGCGTGATCTGCAACTACCGCGACGACGTGTATTCGGTGTCGAACTACCTGTCGTCGCAGTCCGACATCCAGGTGCTGCGCGTCAAGGATTACATCAAGAACCCCAAGCAGAACGGCTACCGTTCGCTGCATGTGATCTACGCCGCCCCGGTGTTCCTCTCGTCCGGCGAGCATTACATGCCGGTGGAGGTCCAGTTCCGTACCATCGCGATGGATTACTGGGCGAGCCTGGAGCATGCGCTGCGCTATAAGAGCGACCTGCCCGACGCCAAGCTGGCCGAGCATTCGCAGACCCTGCTGGACTGCGCACGCAGCCTGCAGAACATCGAAGTGCAGATGCAGAACATCCACCGCGACATCAATGGCGCGCCGCGGGTCGAGGAGACGCCTCACACGACCGCGTGACGGCATCGGACGGTTCGTGCGCTACGGTCAGGGGCGATGGTGCACGAACCGTTCGACCGGCGCCTGGGCGAGCATGGTGCCGGCGAAGATCAAAGCGCATCCGAGATAGCCGCGCGGCGTCATCACCTCGCCGAGGATGATCGCACCGCCGACCGCGGAGAAGAACGATTCCAACGACATGAGCATCGCGCCGCGGGTCGGCGGCACGCACTGCTGCCCTACGACCTGCAACGTGTAGGCCACGCCCACCGAGCCGATACCGGCGTAGACGATGGCGAACCAGCCTTGCCCGGCCCCCGCCCAGTCCACGGAGCCTTCCGCCAATGCGCCGATCCAGCTCAGCAGCGCGGTGGTGGCGATCTGGAAGAACGAGATGACCAGCGCGTCCAATCCCCTGCCGAGCGTATCGATGACGAGAATGTGCACGGCGAACAGCACCGCACTGGCCAGCAGCACGAGGTCGGCCAGGGTGATGGAGCCGAAGCCGCCCGTGATGCACAGCAGGTAGAAGCCGAGCACCGCGAGCGCGACGCTCAGTATGACGTTGAGATGGATGCGGCGGCGCAGCACCGCGAACGCCAGAAGCGGCACCATGACGATGTAGAGTGCGGTGATGAATCCGGACCTGCCTGCCGACCTGCTGTAGAGGACGCCGTACTGTTGGATGGTGCTTGCGGTGAACAACACCAGTCCGCAGATGATGCCGACCACGATCTGATTGCCCGCCCATGCCGGCAATGTCACTTCACGCCCATTGCCCATGGTGACCGTCGGCGGAACGGCTTGGTTCCCTTCCCCGTTGCCTTCGCCATCCTTGCCTTTGCGCATCCGGAGGAACACGAGCAACGGGATCAACGACAACGCCCCCAGTGAGAATCGTGTGGCGTTGAAGAACAACGGCGACATGGAGTCCATGCCCTGTACCTGCGAAACGAACGCCAATCCCCAGATCAGCGCGGTCAATACCAGGCATCCCATGCCGGCGATCTCTTTCCTCTGCATAAGGCACCACCGTAAATGAATCCGCAACCAACGAAAAAGGTCTGACCGAAATACGGTCAGACCTTATTGTACAGGCTTGAACTATATGCCTAATGCTGGCATTGTTCCCGTTGATTGAATCCCACGCGACCGCGGAGCAACGCCGGGGACGCTCCGTCACCCAAGCCCAACGGAACAACAACGCAACGCGTGCGTCCCCAAGGCGCACCAAGGGAAGCGGTATTCCAATACCGCGACCGCGGAGCAACGCCGGGGACGCTCCGTCACCCAAGCCCAACGGAACAACAACGCAACGCGTGCGTCCCCAAGGCGCACCAAGGGAAGCGGTATTCCAATACCGCGACCGCGGAGCAACGCC
>Ga0326513_10000574_pt1 | contig 31521 bp, 41 predicted proteins | sample 2_2465_0518_D_FD_203654 | JGI IMG/M metagenome (GOLD analysis project Ga0326513, IMG submission 203654) | Bovine rumen microbial communities from UC Davis, California, United States - 2_2465_0518 | ecosystem: Host-associated > Mammals > Digestive system > Stomach > Rumen | place: USA...
CGCATTGTGTCGGTACGCCGCAGATCCTTGTTGTGTAGATGTACGACCGCGCCGATTCACGGAACACGATGTACCCGTTCGCGGCCCACTTTTTCTTGATCGCATCGAAGTCGAATCCGGCATCCGTAAGCACTCGTTCCAGTACTGTTCTCACGAAATCGACTTGCTTCGGATTGTCGCCGTTGTCGAAAACGCCCCATGCCACTCTGGAACCGGCGGTGAAGTTGTAGCTGTTCTCCGCTATCACGCCGCAAAGATACGTGTACGCTCGTTTCGCTACATCCACCTGGCTCCGTGTCGCAAGGTATTCCGCAACCAGTTCGGCGGTTAGCTGTTCCTCGCCGTGCGCTACGTGGTCGGCCTCACCGTTCCAGAACAGATCGTGAGCAATTCGGTCGCCTGTCAGCATCAATGCCATAGCACCCGCCTGTTTCTCAGTCGTATTGCCTTTGACCAGTTCGGAATAGTACGAATCGTATAGACCCTTCACCGTGTAATCCACCGGAGCCAACCCAGCCTTGATCGCCATGATCCGTTCAATGTAGGCGCGTCCGGCGTTTCCGTAATGGTTCCGTGCGAAGTTAGCAATCTTGTTGCCGCTGTCCGGACCGTCCTTGTCGAATACGGCCTGTTTGATCTCAACCTGGATGCACCGGTTCACTACGCCGCCGCCGGATGTCGCCTTGACGCACGGTTCCTCTCCGGTGAACAGGAACGCGCATTTCCACGACTTCATTTCCTGGACTTCGTTGTTCTTCATGCGGCCACGATTGATCCCCTCGGTTATCTGCATGATCAACGAATCGTATGTGCCGGTCCATCTTGATTTGATGGTCTGCAATTCGTCACCGGCGAACGGCAGCGAATTTAGGAAGGTAGCACGTTCCATCATCGCGTTTACCGTGGTGTTCATGGACCGAAGCAGTTTGCCCTGGTCCGGATCTCCCCAAATCGACATAGCCAACAGCATACACACCGTTTTACCGGAACCGGATTCTCCGTACAGATGGAACACGAACGGGTTCTCCTGTATCAGTCCAATCAGCGGCGAAGCGAACGAAGCAGCCATCATTAGCCGCACTTCAAAGCTGACCCGCAGCGGTTCCAACCGTTCCACCCATTCGTCCAGGGTCCCTTTGTTCCGGATCGCCTTGTACTCTGCTTTGTACTCGTCGCCGCCGTCGAATTGAATCAAATCGGTGTACGGCATAAACAGCGTCCGTTCGTCCAGTTCGCACCAACCCATTACGGACCGCGCCGGTTTGCGTGGCAGTTTCCCGTCAAACTCGCAAAGCAGCGTATTGAAGTAGGTTGACAGCACCCTTGCGTTGTCCGACCCAACCGGTACGCCACGGTCCGCCAGTTTCGTGATCTTGCTGTTGTTGACCAGCGTTTCCCGGTTCGTTACGGTGCGTTTCCATCGGTCCGATTCCCACCATGCGATCTCAACCTTCTGCACTTCGCTGTCCAGGTTATCAAGGATCGCGGTAGGCAGGATCGGTTTGGGTGAAACGGCCTTGTCCGATTTGAAATTCCCCGCTTCGTCTGTGCTGCCCAGCTTCACGCCGAATGGGTCTATCCGGTACTGCTTCTGGAACAGGTAGTCGTATTCGGTTATCAGTTCATCGAATTTGCTCATACTGTTTTACCGTTACAATGCTATGTCAAACAGACTCATTTGTTTGCTTGCGCCGTTTTCGGAATAAGTGTATGGGTATTTTCTGCCGTCACCTACATATTCGTGGCAATAACACAATCTGTTTGTGTGAGCTTCGTATCGTTCTTTTCTGAATTTCGCACCACGGTTTGCTGTCACATAGTCTGGCCGACGCTTTTTGTTGTGCGCTGTGGCTCTCCACAAACTCGACTTCTCTCGGTGTTCCCCCATGCGCGGATTGCTTGTTTTGCAAAAGTATCGACAACCCTTCTCAATGTATGCTTGGGCCAGAGATTCGGAGAATTTGTTTCCAATTCCCATACCCTGATAATCTGGGTGAACAACTATCCTATGTTCCTTCCAAGCGTGTAATAAGCCTTTACCTGGTAGTGCCAATAGTGCAGCAAAAGCAATAGGGATGTCCTTGTATGTCGCCAGATAGCACGTACTCGCTTTGTTCAATTCTCCACTTAAATAATGATACTTCTTAAACATATCCCATGCCTTTCTGTGACAAGGATTGACTTCAATCTCGATCTTCGGTCTACAAAGATACCTCCCATTATAAAATTCGTGTGAATCCGTGTTGTATACCCAATCCGGCTTCAAATATGGGATAATGTCATCGTGGCATGAACAAAAAGTAATGTTTTGAAGGCTATTCCGCCTAATATATTTCTCTATGCTCATGCTACAAGATATAGCGACTTCCCTATTTACTACGCTTGTAAACTCGTCTATGACAGCTCTGTTTTCAAGTTTTCTTGCGAGATCCGCCCTAAACTTCTCCCCATTCGACAATACGTTATACGGTTTAAGCCAAGAAGGGATGCTGTTCAAGCCAACCGCCCCAAACCTTTCGCTTGCTTCTTGTACGCTATCGAAATGAGAGGCTATGCTTTTTCTGTTGTCCCATTCAATTATTTGATCTTTTCCAAAGCACTTATTCAAGATTGTCGTTTTTCCGCTACCGCTACTTCCAACAATCAACCCGATCTGATAATCTGTTGGGAAATCGGGAACAAATATAGATTCCATAACCGTTCCGTTTTCGCAACGGTAGTCGAAGTACGTTTCGATTTCCTTTGTTATATCGTCCTCCTGCACGGTAGAAACAAGGTTTATTTCTTTCTGTAATGAGTTCACTTCACTTCCTCCAATAATTCCGTCCTTACTCTCATCGCCTCGCACCAGTCTTCCGCCCATTCGTCCCAGGGCGTTTTAGGGGCCTTTTCCCGGCAGATTATCTCGACCTGGTGCAACAACCCTACCCAATCCGCCGCCAGCCGTTCGCGGGCCTCTGCGTCGCTCAAACGTGCATCCTCCAACCGGCGGTGTTCTTCGATCTTCCGGTTCAGTTCGTTCAGCCTGTGCCGTTCCGCATCTGACGGTTCCGCGCCAATCGGCAGACCCAATCCGAAGTCATCATTTATCCGCCGAATCGCGTCCTGGAACGACAGGCCCAATACGGACATCACGAATTGGATAACATCGCCGTGCGCGTGGCATACCCAGCAGTAGTAGCTTTTCGGATAGATCCGCAGGTTCCGGTCCTTGCCGTGGTGTATCGGGCAGCGCATCCGGTTAAAACGTATCTGTTCGCCGGTGTACCGTTCTGCCACATCCTGCATCGGGACCAGCCGCTTGATTATCTCGGTATAGTCCGTCATATCTCGTTCAGTTCCGACTTGCGGACCCTGTACGTATCTCCGTTGACCATCCGGACCAGTACCATGTCACCCTCTGCCGACTGCACCGATGTGACCATTTCCCAATTCAGCCAGGTATCAGCGTCCGTAATGGTTTCGTGTACCTTAACCATCTTCGCCATTGCTATCCTCCACTTCTCTTTTGCCGACCAGTCCACTCGTTGCGATCCGGTACGCTATCTCCGCTTCGTATTTGCCGATTCCGGTTTCCTCCATGATGCGCTTAACGCATCGGTCGCGCCGGTTGATCGTGAAGGGCCATGCGCGATTCCCTTCAAGTTTCTGCTTTGGTGTCGGTGTGTGCGTCATTCGCTCCCTCCGTTAAGATTTGCAATATTCTTTTGCCGGTCTGCCGCTTATCGCAGAACTCAAACCGGACTTTGTACGTGTACTCCATGGCTTTCAGTATCTTGTAAAGCCGCTCGCCGCTTACCGCCAGCGGGGAAACCTTCAAACGCGGATTGACCCAATTCGGAACATCGTCCAACGATTTGATTCCCCCGCCATGCTCTATCAGGACTACTACGGAAATGCCGACTTCCTGTGCGCGGATCAGTTCGTCACGGAACCGCTTGTGGTCTTGCACAACGTTGTTGCATATCTCCGATAGGGACTGTTTCCTGTCCACGACCAGGTGCGGATTTTCGAACAACTGGTAGTCCGCTACCCAAAGTTTCGTTCTGATGACCCGCACCCCAGCCGCTTCAAACTGCTTCATGATGGTCTGTACCGCCTTTGGTTTCTCGCGGGTGTCCATCAATACGGTCAGCTTATTTTCCATACTTCTTCTTCCGCCACAACTGCCGTTTCAGTTGGTCCAGTTTGCCCTCAATGTCCGCGATCAGTTTCAGTATCGTGTCGATCCATTCATCGTCCGTTGGCATTTCATACGGTTCCAGGAAGTCTTCCGGCCACAGTCCGTAACCGGCATCCGTATCCAGTTCGTAGTAGTGCCGCACGGTCTTGGCCTGTCCGGAACCGACCGTTTCCGTCTTGATAACGCCCATTACGTGTCCGCATTGACCAGACAGCAACCGCATTTGCAGCGGATAGTCGTTGTTGCTCCGTATGTCCTTGATCCGGACAGCATCGCCTGTCTTATACGCCATCGTTCCCTCCGTTCTTGGCGCGGTATCTTTCGCGCCGTCTTGCGTTGATCCGTTCCTTGTTGTTCTGGTAGTATTCGTTATGGTACGCGTTGTACCGGTCGCGGTGGTTTTCTCTGAACCTGTCCTGCTTCGCCTTGTCGCGGTCTGCCTTGGGCAATACGCCCCCGTTCAAAGTGGTGTTCTCTGTATCGCTCATGGCAGCTTAGAACGGAATGTCGGACGGGTCGATGTTTTGGAAGTTGGCCACATCCGAATTGGTCTGCTCCGATTTGCCTTTTCCGCCCTGGGGAAACTCGATGTTGTCAACCGTTACGCCCCACTTCGTCCGCTTCGTGCCGTCCTTTGCGTCGTAGGTGTCCGATTCAAAACGGCCCTCGACCACAATGCCGTCGCCCTTCTTGAAATACTTCTGAACGAACGCTGCCGTTTTGCCCCATGCCGTGCAGTCCACGAAGTCCGCTTTCTGCTCTCCGTTCTTGTCTTTCTTCCGGTTGACCGCAATTGTAAACTTCGCGTACTCCGTGCCGGTCTTGGTTGTCTGCAATTCAATGTCCTTTGTGATACGGCCCATGCCAATCCATTTATTCATGTGTTTCCTCCTTCTTGTTTTGTTTGTGTTCGCGGACAGCAAATGCCAGTCCGACCAGTAAGATTGTCGAGAATACGCCCAACACGCATCCGACAATAAGGGCAAGTGCTACGTTAAAACTCATTCGTCACCGCCTCCAATCATTTCGTAATAGTCCAGGGCAACCGGTTCCGACAGCTTATGGGACGATCTGCAATACGCGCAGTTCCCGCATCGGTCCGCTTCAAGCACCCCGGCTTTCATCGCCTTGAACATTTCAATTCGTGTGCCGATGAAATCGATCTCCGCGTCCAGCCTTGCCTGTGGAATCCGCACCACCGTAATGTCCGGTGGGTCCTGCTTCGTAATGACCGCCAAGTAGCACGGCAGATTGTGTCCCTCGATTTTCTGGTACAGGGCCATCTGCAACGGCCAGTTCCATGCGGTCGCGAAGTCAACCTTGCCCATTCCAGGCTTGTACACCGGCGACAGATCCTTGACGGTTTTCAAATCTACGATCCGATGCTCACCGGCTCCACGGTCTTTCAGTACATCGAATTTCGCCTTGAACGGTACGCCCCACAGCGTTGCGGTCTTGATAACCTGGTGTCGGCCTTTCATGTAATCCATGAACAATTTGTCCGACTTTGCCCTTGCGATCATTGCGTCCGCCCTGGCGTATTCTGCTTTGAGTGAACCGTCTTTCTTGAATATCTCCGGATGCTCCGACCGGAACGCGGCGAATGCTTTCTTGCTCTCAAATGCGGCATCAACGTAGCTACCGATCAACAGCGCATCCGATTTTTGCCGTTCGTATTCTCCGGACAGTTCCGCCAAAGCGCGGGCGGGGCATTCCAAAAAGGATTTCAGCAAAGATGCCGACCAGTACCGGTTGTTCATTTCGATGCTGTGGTAGTTCGCGGCGGTCAGGCGTTCCTTCTTCATTTCGCTTTACCCGCTGCCGCTGTCGCACAATCCGCACAGAGTGGTCTGCCGTACTTCTTCGTGGTGCTGTCCGCCACCTGTGCCGCGCTCATTCCGTATGCGTCCGTAATGGGTTTGCCGCAATCCGCACAAACCAATTCGGCGTTGGCCGTTGCGGTCTGCTTCGTCTGCTTCGGTGCGTAGGGCCGTATTCTAAGGCACTCTACGAGGTCAGACCCCAACCGCGTTGTGTCAACGTACAGGGTAATCTGCTTTCCGTGCCAGTCTTCGATGTACGGAGATCCGGTCACCTTCGTAATGGTCTTCGCGTTGGTCCGGTTCACGATCATAGGTTTGTAGTCGCGCTCCAACCAATGCACGGTTAAGCACATTTCCCGCTTGCCGTTGTTTCCGGTCACCTGTTCCTGCATGGCCTTGTCGATTGTCAAGGTCAAGTCCTGTCCGTCCTGGAGGGCATACGCGCCGATCCAGTCGTTGTTTTGAAGCTGTTTCCAATGGGTCCTACTCATACTCCTTTATCCTCCTGTACTTCTCCATTTCGTCATAACCCATACCAAATTCGGCATGGAACAACACATCCTCCGCAGACCGTGCTTTCCGGTTCCAACTGTCCCTCCTGTCCAAATCGACGGTAATTGTTCCGTCGCCAGCCGGTATGTTTGTCTTTGTCTTCCTCCTTTTTGCGTTTATTTCCTCACGATGTTCTGCGCGGTACTTTCTTTGCCGTTCCAGTATTTTGTCGTGGTGCGCTTTTCTGTATCGCCTTTGATACTCGGCCACCTTTTCCGGATTTCCCTCTTGCCACTTCTTTCTCCACGCTCTGCACTTTTCTGGGTGTTCGATTCGATACTTCCGTCCGTATTCACGCCGTTTCTCCGGATCTGTCCAACTCATAACTCCGACACCTTAACCCGCGCCATTACGGACCGGAGCCGTTCGTTCTCTTTGACCAGCCGTTCGTTCTCGTTCCGGAGCAGTTCGTTCTGTGCGTGAAGTTCCAAATTGGCCCGTAACCAGTTCTGCCGTTCCGCCTTGTTTTGGTCGTGGACGCGCAGCTTCATCGCCTTGGACCGTTCCAGGCTGCACCGTTCGGCTTTACGGTTGGTGTTGATAAGCCAAATCGTGAATAGGATTGCGATCAATCCAAACAGGATGAACGCGCACCGGATCGAAAGAAGCCGTTCTGCCGCTTGCTGGGCGGTGATTGTTACATACTCCATTTCCTTCCCCTCCAAAGTGTATTTTTACTGATGACAGTTCGGGTAAATTAAATCAACCGGTTCGATTTGCAAAGCATTGGCAAGAGCGTCCAGCGTGTCCGTTGTAACGCAGACCGGAGATCCGCTTTCCATTCGGATGATGACGGGGCGGGAAACTCCGGACATTTCGGACAGTTTCTTCTTTGAAACGCCCTTCGCCTCTCTTTGCTCCTTTAATCTAAAATTCATTTTGTTTCCCCCTGTGGAATTTGTCTGACGACAGTATAAGCCTGATGACACTTAGTTGTCAATCGTAAAATACAAATGTTAATATTGTGTTCATTTTTGTTGACAGTTTCCGCTTTATAATGTATTGTAGGATTGACACTTAAACAGGGAGGCACGGTAATGAAACTATCTGAAATTGTGCGCCGTTATCGTGAAGAACACGGCCTTTCCATTCGGCAGTTCGCAAAGCAATGCGACATATCCCACTCCGCAATAGCAAATATTGAGAATGAAACCAATTCGTATGGGGAACCGTACATACCGCAGCTTGGAACGATCAACAAGGTTGCGTATGGCATGGGCATACCAGCGCGGGACCTTCTTAGCATGATGGACGGGGTAAAGATAGACGAATCCCCCACAGACGATCTGCGCGACGAATTGAAGGACAATCCGGAATTGCGAACACTCCTGTCTGCCAGTTCAAAACTGTCCAAGGAAGATTTGCAATTCGTGATTCGGTTTGTCGAAAAGATGAACAGGGAATGAATAAGACCGTTTTATTGACCAGTTTATTTTTGGTGATGTGATATACTCTTGCTGAAAGGAGGTGCATCGCATTGTATTTTGCCAAGTATGACTGTTTTGTGTTTACCGCCGTGTTGCCCTCCACTATAAACGGATTCATTACGGAGAACGCGGACGGGCAAAGCATAATCATCATAAACTGTTTGCTGTCCAAATCGGAACAGCTTAAAGCGTTCCGCCACGAATTGAAACATTTGAAACGGTGCGACTTGCATAGGACAGAACCGGCCAGAGTATTGGAGAGCGCTATATGATCGCCGCCTTGTATATCCGCGTTTCCACCACCGACCAGGCCCAGCACGGATACAGTCTTGAAGCACAGGAATCCCTTCTGAGGTCCTACGCGGCCCAGAACGGCATGGTTGTGTACGACCTGTATGCTGATAAAGGTAAGTCGGCAAACAAGGCTTTATCGAAGCGCACAGAACTAAACAGGATGCTCCATGATGCCGAATTGAAAAAGTTCGACTGCATCTTGTTCAAGGATATAACAAGGTGGTCGCGCAACTCTGCCCAATACTATGCCGTACAGGACAAACTGGACCGGTACGGTGTATATTGGCTTGCCGTGGAGCAGCCGTACCTTGAAACGAAGACCCCGACCGGACGGTTCCAGGTGACCGTAATGCTCGGTACGGCGCAGCTTGAATCTGAAAACACATCACAGCGCATCAAGTTCGTCATGGCAAATCGTGTGGCAAATGGCGGCGCGATCTCCGGAACACATGATCTGCCGCTTGGGTACATGACGGTCAATACGGAACAGGGCAAGCGGGTCGTGAAGGACCCGTCTGTTCAAGACGCTGTGTCCGATATGTTCGATTACTACCGGCGCACACAGAACCAGCTTGCTACGATCCGATACATGAAGGACCAGTACGGCATAACTATATGGCAAGCATCGTTCAGCAAGATTATGTCCAATACGATGTACTACGGCGAATACCGTGGCAATCCGGACTACTGCGAACCGTATTTGACCAAGGCGGAGTGGTTGGACTTGAAGCGGAGGAAACCTATCTACCGGACCCAAAAGCACAATTCGGAATACCTGTTCCGTGGCCTGTTGCGTTGCCCTGTTTGCGGTCGGAACATGGTAGGGCGCACCAATTCGTACATTTACTATGTATGCCCGTACCACCTGTCCTATCACGCCTGTGAATACTCCGTGTGGCACAGGCAGGACCGTATAGAAGCGTTTTTACTGGAACGTATCAAACCGGAATTGGATGCGTACCGCGAAAAACCACAAATGAAACCGCCCAAAAAAGATAAATGCGAAAAGCAACAAAAATCTTTACAGGCCAAACTGGAACGGCTCAAAAATCTTTACATCGATGGCGACATAAGTAAAGATGCCTATGAGAAACGCCGCGATGCTATCCGCGCCGAATTGGGGAAATTAGAATCCGACCATGCCGAATTGGATTATGACAAGCTGAACGCAATACTCAATTCGGGGTGGCGCAGTCTGTACGACCGTATTGATCCGGAAGACCGCGCACACTTCTGGCGGACTATCCTGCATCATATCGAGATAAAACCGGACGGAACGTACAAGCCGTTGTTCAACGGTTAAGTGTCATTCCTATAACGCACCACCAGTAGCCATATAAAAATGCCCCAGGCGGACCAAACCTGGGGCGCGGCGGGTGGAGGGATCCCGCCAACTCCGGGCGGAGAAGGAGCAAAACGCCCGGAAACCTATGCAATTTTATAACCCATCGGGTATGTTTCGTATTGCTTCGTCGTGTTTTGTACCCGATATGATACAACTTTACCCGACTATCACGGTTGCCCAGCGGTGGACAGCTATGGATTCCGCATAAAACGCTACAAATAAAAGCCTACTGTTTCAATCTGCTTCGTTCTGCCACCGTGCAGCACAAGTTTGTACAGTTTGTCCGATTTGGGCCTGTACCCCGCTTGTGCGCCGTACCCGCCGTAGGACAGGAACGCTCCGCAGTTGACCACATCGACCGATTTGAATTGAACCGCGTGGTTCCGTGCGTCATAGACCAGTTTGCCGCGTGAATGGTCGGTAGGTTCATGGTCGTGGCCGGACAGGAAGAAGTCGAACCCTTCAAGAGCATCGACCGAAGCAAACGATTTAAGGTTCTTCGCCCTGTGCGTTGCGAAACCAACGTAGTGAAGCTGTCTGCCCTTCATGCCGTTCGCGTCCGTTCCGACCCCAATATCCATTACGGCGTATGCCGATCTGTACTGCTCTGGTATGCCCGCGATACAGGCGCAATCGTACAATGGGTACAGTCCGCACATTTTGGTGGATCTGTTCGCTTCGTGGTTGCCGTCAAGGATCGCTATGGTCCTCTTTTTGAACTCCTTGAACAGCGCGGTAATGTACTCTTTCTGCTCCTGCGGCGAATACATCTGCGTAAGGCAGTCCGAATGGTTGCTGAACGGAACGGAGTTTTCAAGCAGATCGCCAACCCACACGATGAACCTGTTCGGTGCGGACAGGATCAAATCGTGTAATGCGTTCCACTTCCGAAGGTTGAATTGCTCCGATCCGTAATGCAAATCGTGGACAGGGTAGATTTCAACGGTGTCGTATTCTTTAGGACAGTTGAACAGTATCGGTTTCGTTTCTGGTAGCATCGTCACCTCATAATTCGTATGGACTTCCCTCGATGGATAGCCACTCGACATATCCGTAACCGTTTATCGTTGTCCAAACGCTTGCGGCCTTGTAGGAATCAATCAACGCTTCAGGCACGTAGATTTTAGCGGTCAAGCCGCTTCTGCCACGCAAAGGAGTATTAAGGAACGCCGAAACGTTGGCACAAGTCGTGACCGAAGTCCTCCGCATGATAAGGGTCTGCAACTTGTAGCAGTTCGCAAACGTATTAGCCGCTATGCTCTTTGCGTTGCCGATGTCGCACACTTCCAAATGTTGACAGGCGTTGGCGGCGGTGGTCGAACCGAAGTTTTGGTTCAATGCGATGCCCGCGCCAAGGTTAGGGAGGTGGATTTCCCGAAGGGCCATAACACGACCAGACGCACCGGTGAAAGTGTACGTTCCAAGGTTGGATATGGCTCCTGTAGCCGTGAATGTTTCCATGTGGTCGCAGTTGGCGAAAGCGTACTGACCGATTGAAGTTACCGTGCTTGGCAACACAATATCCCCTGTCAGGCCGTAGCAGTACCGAAACGCATAGTTGCCGATGGTCTTCGCTTTCGGGAATGGCCAACCGTTCATTATGAGGCTGTAATCGTTGTAAAATACGTAGGAGTTGATAGTCTGCAAGTTGAGGAAACTAACGCTCGTCAAAGCGGTCAAATAAGCAAGGCCATATGACCGTATACTTGTCAGCGTATCATCTTCCACGCTTGTGGTTTTGTTGCTAAGTGCTTTTAAGAGCGTGTCTTCGGTTAAGCCGCCCTCATACGAACCGACAACATTGAACAGGGTTACATCCTTCTTGATATTCTCGGCAAGAAGGTTCGCATCGCCTTTGATTGTCTGCGCCCCTGTCAAATACGTGTCGCTTGCAATCGTTTGGTCGGTGGTGGTCGGGGTTATCGTCTGCGCGGCTTGCGTAGGAACGCTTGACCCAACATAATTTGACGGAATAGCACCGACTTTGATTTCACCCGTTGTCCAAATGTGCTTTGCCGCCGCAGTCTGCTCTGTTTCGGTCGGTGTAATGGTAGCCGCAGGAGCAGTAGTCAGAACCTTGCCGATGCTACTTCCGCTTGCAAACATGGTCTTGCTTGCAACAGACGAAATATACCCCTCCGTGACGGTCGGTGTAACCGTCTTATTACCGCTTGCTTGCACCACAACAGACCCGTTTGAATCATTGATGCTTGCATTGAAATACGATAACGAGATTGTGGTGTTTGGGATTGTAACAGACCCACTCTGTACTGTCTTACTTGCTGATTCTGCGTAATACCCAGCAGGAGCAGTAACGGTCGGTCCTCTTGCGGTCAAGTATGCCGAAGTTTTACGAGGAACCGAACTCCCGATATAATCAGCAGGGATCGCACCGACAGTAACATTGTCGGCCATTATTTTTTCGTCCGTTTCAAGTGTCTGTACCGATTCAGACGGATTTATCGTATATGGCCCTTCGTATTCTCTTGCGACGCTTGCTACGATTTGCGTTTCAATATCAAGGCCGATACTTTCCGAATTGTCCGAAACCGTTATGTTGACCGGAACGTTGTTTTGCGCCACGGTCAAGTTTACTGGTATGGGGAAGTTCATTCTACCACCCTCTTTAGTAGGTTTTCAGAAACAGGTACGGAAACAATGTCGCTACACGCTCTTGCCCCGTTCGCATAAGTCCAGTTCAGTTGCAGTTGCGCTCTACCGGCTTCGATCAGTAGCGTTTCGGACTGTTCCAAGTACACAGAAACGGTCTGCCCGTCAATTACCAATTCGTCGCCGGACTTGTTGATCTGTACGTTTTTCTGTTGAAGCGTGAAGTATATATTCGATGCTTCGGAAAGGTCTACTTCTTCCGGAAGCGTCAATACGAACGTAGGTGTCGTTGCCTGTACCATTACATATCACCGCCGTCAAGTTCATCGTTGTACTGTTTTCTCTTCACATTGAGGAAAGCAGAGATGAATGTGATGAGAACAGCAATCGTGCCGCAGATTTTATCGGGGACAGGGAGGCCCCAAATCTCAGACAGGCCGAAGTAGGCCGCACTCAAAGCGGGGAGTACGATTTCAACGATGGTACGGAGGATGTCGAAGGTTTTGTTGCTCATAGGTTATTCTCCTTTCAGCTTGCGGGGGTGAGGGAGTAGACGGTGGTGTGATATGCCGTATTTTCCGGATTGTCTGTATCGGACGAGTATACTATAAGATTGCTACCAACGGCCCCCATGCAAAAGTGTTCAGGATATGGGTGCGCGCCAATATAGGTAACAGTCGTTGCGAAATCGTAATATACGCCGGACGATACCATTAAACGGAACACAATCTGTTGCCCCGCCTCATACGCCGCATTGATTTCAGCCACCGTCTTGTCCATCGTGCCGGAGTAGTCGGGCGAGGTCGGGGTGAGGGTGACGATGAATTTGTTGGAGCCGCCGCCTTGCCCCGCGTTCGTGAAGTCCCAACTTTCGCCGTTCCACACGCATCCGCCGATGTTTACGTTGTTTCCGTCCACGGTCACTTCGTCCGCTTCGACAGCTTTTGTCACGCCGTTATTGCTGATGAACACATTTGTGCTTGCTGGGAAGATCGGTTCGCCAACGCTGTTATGGTATAGCGCATAGGATTTAAGAAAATCCAACGCGTCCAAACTGTCCTGCGTTGCGCCGTTGGCGGTAAGCTGGATGACGATTTCGCGCCGACCAGCGTACCCCTTGTATTCGTTTATGCCGTTGTACCCAAGGCCTACATTTACCCGTCCGTCCGGGGTCTGATTTACGCCCATTTCTATTCTCCCTTCAATTTAATATCGTGCGGTTTAAGCACTTCGTTGTAGTATGCTTGCACATCGCCATTTCCGTGTTCATTTAGGTACTCTTTACCGGCGTTTATCCGTTCGGAAAGCGGGATGTTGTCGCTCATTACGGTAAGGCGGAGTATCGCCATGTACTGCGTGTGGTCATGTTCTATTAGTGTGTCAACGGATTTCTTCAAATCGGTGAAGTACGTTACGCCCGTCTTGACCGCGTTGACCGCCTTGACGATAAGCGCGATAATCGCCACTATCGCACCGGCCACTCCGCCCCACAGTATGATGTCTTGTGTCAGTTCGTTCATTTTTCCACCAGCTTTGTATATTTTGTCTTGCTCGTTATGTACGATTCTCCGCGTCCCGCATCGATTTGATACCAACCGGACGGAGCAACGCCTACCATCGGGAACGTATCGTTGCCGTGCTGTATGCCCCTTGCCTTGTACCACGCCTCGTTATGCGCGATAAACTGCGTTCTGCCAAGTACGGAATCGGACGATCTAACACGCACCGATTTGCCGATAACTTCCACGTACTGATTCTTCGGTTCGGGGGGCTCCGGTTCGGGAGGATCCGGTTCCGGTGGACGCGGGTCAACATGGTCGCCATTGTTCAGCACGATTGCGGTGTGTCCCTTAACGGTCGTAACCAGTATGTCGCCGGTCTTTAGCCATCCGCTTTCGTCCGTGTACTCCGGGCCTATCATTTCGTCAAACGCGCCTGTCTTTTTCAGTACGGACGGTTCAGATGCCGTATTGAAATTTCCGGTTTTGATTCCCGCATACGCAAGGCACACGCGGACCAGGCTGGAACAGTCGCACTCGCACGGTTTATCCACCTTCGTGCAGTCGAAACCGACTTGATCCGCAACGTTGTACAACGTATTGCGCTGCTTCTGGTCGTAACCGATTGCCGGGTTCTCACAGGCCGCCCGCATATCGTCGGCAAGTTTCTGTGCGACTTCATGCGATTTGGGCCGAAACACGCGCCAGCCTTTTTTGTTTAGATACCAAGGCTGTATACGCAGTTCCTTTCCGGTTTGGTCGCCCGGTTCTCCGCCGCTTGCTTTACCGTGTTCGTCGCCTACTGCGTTTCCGATGTAGACCGTCACGGCTCTTCACCTTCTTCGGCCACATCTTCGGCGGGTTCCGGTTCATCTTCTTCCCGCTCCGGTTCGTCCTCTACCGGTTCGTCAATCGCGGGTTCTTCTTCCGGTACTTCTTCCGCCTCCGGTTCATCCTTTACCGGATTATCTTCTTCCGGTTCTTCTTCGACAGGTTCAATCGGCTCGTCCTGTTCCGGTTCCGGTTCTGGTGCGGGTTCCGGTTCCGGTTCGGGGAACTCATGCTCAAATACGTTGTGCATAAGTGTTTGTCCAAGGTGGTCGATGAGCATTACGGTGTGTTTCTCGACTTTGGACAGGTCCGGGTCAGCGGCGTATACCAGCTTGTAGTAGAAAGCACTAATGGCTTTGTCCTTGTCCGTGTAACCTGGGATGGGAGCGATTGCCGCCTGTTCTCCGGTCTTGTTGCTTTGAATCTCGATGATAAAGTACATTGTTTTTACCTCAAATCAGTCCAAGTAGTTGCTGTAACTGCGCTTCTGTCAATACGGTCGCGCCAAGCTGTATTCCGTTGTACAGAATCAACCGTTTGTCCGTTGCGGAAACTCGGAATATACGGTTGCCTGTTGCCGAAACTGCCGATGAAGCATTGGCACTTCCAAAGTAGTCCGTGACGGTCACGGTCACATTATAAGTATCGTTCGGATCTGTCCCGCTTATCTGGTACGTTCCTGTTCCGGTATACGTTGACGGCGTAATGCTTACTGTTGTCTGTGCGCCGCCAACCGGTCCGTAGCTGATCGTAATGGCCTTGTCGTTATGGTTGGAACACGCTGATATTGTCCACGCATACGATATGTCTATCTTCGTATCGTCCGATTCGTTCCTCTCCGTCGTTTCCGATGCGGACGGTGCGTTATAGGCCAGTACGTTGTATGTTCCGGTGTAGCTGTCCGTCCTGCCTCTGGTGTCGGTGATCGTCATCGTGTAGCTGTTCGTTCCGCTTGTGTACAGCAGATTCGTGACGGCCCCATTCGCATTCAGCGTCTGCCCGTTTATCGTGATAGAAACTGCCGCGACCGTTGCGCCATAAGCCGGTGAAACATTGCCCTGTACGAACGTTCCGGTTACGGATACCTTCGACTTGTTCTGCACGAACGCGCCGAATTTGGAATTTATTCCCGCCACGGTTTCGGCAAGCACAACGGACGATACGGTGCATTTCGCCGTTGACGGGACGGACAATGTGCAAGTAGTCTGTGTCGTGCCAAGCAGCGTGGACCCGCTGTACGTGTCGCAGAAAATCGTGCAGGTTGCGCTGACAGCGGACGGGATCAACTGAGCCATGGTCAACGTGGGTGTCCAGTTATACGAAGATGCCACGCCGCTTGCTATCGTCCCTGTGTCCCCGGCAAATTCGTACCGAAGCGTGTGCGTGTATGACGGGTCGGCTGCCGTAATGCTTATTGTCTGCGAAGATCCGATTGTGCCGTCCGTTGTCGATACGGTGCTTGCTGCGGCCTCCCATTTCGCGTAAAGGTTGTACGTGTACGCCTGGTCGGAACAGGTGTAGTAATGCGTGATGACAATGTTCGCACCTTCCTGCGTCTGTTCCTCTCGGACATACGTTGCGTTGCGGGAGAAATACTTGCTTAGACTTTGCCCCGGTTGATACTGTACGGACCCGCTTGCTGATGTAGCATAGCCAAGGAACCTATATCCGGTTCGTGTAGGAACAGTAGACGAAATCGTAAGCGACAGCGTTACACTTGCAGCGGATGTGTAGCTGAATGTGGATTGACCGGACGGGACGGTATCCCCGCCGTTTGCATAGAAGTCTATGTACAGACCGTACCATGCCGATGAGTAAACATCTCTTGTGACAATTCCTGCCATATTTTACCTCACACAAGGTCAAGGACCAAATCGCCGTTCGACAGTTCCTTAAACATCCACCGCGCAACGGATGTGTCGCGCCCGATCTGCACGGATTCCTTTGCAACGAACCTGTCTGCACCAGCTTCTTCCGAATTGAAGTAAGCGTATGCAAGGCTCAAATCGGTGCTGTCATCGTCCCCGTTGAAGAAGTAAATTATGTTGTTTACCAACTTCAACTTGATCTCGTTTCCCGTGTCTACGCCAAGAACGATTGCCGGTTCAAGTGGAAGGAAACGGATGTAGCTTTTGCGCTCCGAAATTTCACCGTTCAGCGCGTCTTCCAAACTGTCCAAATCGGACGAATTGGTTTTGATCGCCGTCCAAATCTGCCCTGTCGGGTCAAGGATGCTCTGTATTAGGTTGCCCTGTCCGGATACCGTGTTCTCGATCCGGTTTACGGTTTGGTTAATCAGCGTGTAGTTGCCGTTAAGGTCCTGTATCAGCGACCGCAACTGGTTCACAGTCACTTCAAATTCGTGCGTCTGCACTTCATTCCTGTAAAGTGACCGTTGTGCTTCTGTGCGTGTCGGCCTGTTCGCTTCGCCGTTTGAAGTTATGTTCGCAAGAACGTATCCGCCGCGCCATGTAAGCGTTTGCTGCATTATCAGCGCGGGCGTAGCGTTGTCGCGGAAGATGAAGTAGACTATATCGCCAGATTCGATTGACCAGTCCGTAATGACCGTTGCGTTGAGCGGAGTGTACCCACCAATCGCAGAAATGCGGTTGTATACAGGCGTTGCAAGCGTTACAATATCGGACGAAGATCCACCTGCATAGAACGGGTTGCCGGATATAGTGAAGATGTTTCCGCCGGACCCTACCGTTGCGTTCAGTTCCGCGTCGGCGCACAGTACGTTGAGCATATCGACAGGAGTGACAACGTATTCCGCCGTTTCGATGTTGAGGACTTGGTTTCCTGGTATGTCCGAATTGAACACTACGTTCTGCCCGTTTATCTGGGCCACGCTGAACCACTTAAAATCAAGCGCACCGTCCCTGGTGAAGTATGCGTTCGTTCCTGTCACTCCGCCTATCCACGCGGCAATGTTCTTGTAAGTGAGTTGGTTCGCTGCAAACGGCGCGGATGTGTACGATTTAGAACCGTTCAGTATGTGGCTGGATACATTAGGATCAAGCGCGACCCCAACGGACGATGCAAGCGAAGTTATCAAACTGGAAACGGTCACGCCGCCTGTCCAGTTGATCTCGTTCCACCATGCGTCTGCCAGTTCGTCAAGTTTCCGCATCTGGTCGTATCCGCTTGCCGCGACTTTTTGCAGATTGCGCTTCACCGGAATGTCGATGATGAATACGCCAATCGGACAAGGCAGCCAATCATTCGCGTCCGGATCAAACACATCAATGAAGATTTTGCACCGGCCAAACGCGAAGTTGTTAAGCGCACCGTCCGGATTCAACAGGTTCAATTCGACAGGTGTTGATACGGCCAAACCGACTTGTGTGTTCACATCCGTATTGAACATATCCATTACGGACAAACCTTCCTGGGCGATTCGACCGTTGGAGTCCGTGTCGCCAGGATTGCGTTTGAGCAGTACGCCGTTGGCTACCACAGCCGCATCATCCGTGCAGTCCACGCTATCGCCAATGAAATAGATCCGGCAGCGTGTAGTCGGCGCGTCCTGTTTAACAAGTTGATGAAATTTGTCTACAACAGGGTACATTGTATTACCTCATGCGGCCCAATTCATAGTGGCCGTTAATATCCGATAAAGGCATACCGTAGTTCTTCGTAGTTAATTATGTTGTTCACGGTGTCAGCGTTACGGATGTTGTATTTCACATCCGGCATATAGCAGTCCCATTCCCAATATTGGTCGCGCTCCGGGTCGTAAAACTGAATCGTTACGTTCCGCTGCAAGTAGTTCGTGAATGCCGCCTTGATGATGCTGTTCAGCGCGTTTATGTCAGAATTGGTCATCAACGGCGTATTGAACTCGATCTTCGGCGGAAGGTTCTGCACGGTTTCGCGGTGCAGCACTCCGGTAACATCACGCTCTGCTGACCACTCCATGCGCTGATCCGGTGTGACCGTGTACGTTTCGGCCCTCATGTATTTAAGCGGAATCTCGACAGGCGTACCGTTTGTTACGCACTTGATAAGCCATCCGGCAAAACCGGTCGCCGGTGCGGTCAATACGGCAGTAAGCGTTTCGTTGTTGCTCGACCAGATGTAGTTTTGGCCAATCAATGCCGCAATCTGCTTCGGCGTAAGCTGATACGTGAGCGGGGTGGCGAGTTCGTAGACAATTGTCTGCCCACTTAGAGCATTTTTGAACGCTGTTGGGTCGGTATAATCAAAGCATTTTATGTATACGTTCTTGTTACTACTGCCTCCCACGAAACTCCAGTTTGGCATCTGTCCGAAAATGGATGTAGGAGATATAGCAAGTGCGCTACTGCCAAAGAAAGCGAAATTTCCTACTTTTCTATCCTCTATTTCCGTCTTGAAATATTTGTTGGTGGAATCGTAGGAAAACAGTAGGTCATCAATGTTTACGCTTTCATGCGTGACCGTCAGCAGCCCCGTGACCACATCCAACGTGCCGCCGTAGACCGTGCCAGCTTGGGTTGACCAATCCACGGCGTAGGTTGTGCCTTGATAGGGTTCGTAGGTGGTTGCGGTGGAGCCAAGTTCTATTTGAATCTCTTTTACGTTATACGTTCCTCTGCCATTTCCGCTGTGCGTATCTCGTTGGTCGCAGTAGAAGTAAGCGTTGTTGAAATTGCCCTTGATTTCTTCGGTTATAGTGAATGTGCCGCCATCACGATACGTTTTCCCAACATACGGAGAATCATCATTTGCCACGGAATAGCTCAGTACAGGCGTTTGCGTTCCGTTCTGTAAGGCTGTAAGATACGGCCTTCCGTGTGTAACCTTGCCGTTACTGGGCATAGTCACAACCTCTTGCGTAACATACATTGTGTACGTTCCCGTTGGCAAAGTGTTCAGAATGTTTACGATAATGGAATAATTTGAACCCCAGTAGTATGTCGGATTCGCTGGCAATTCATTAACTGAGCATAGATTCTTCCCCGTCCTGTACACCGACAGACCCGTCCTGCCGCTGATGGGGCAGATGTTGGAGTAGGGATAATACTTCCCATTTGTGCTTTCGTTGTATAGTCCGATTGTAATATCGTTTTTGTATGTAGTGCCGTATGTGGAGTACATACAAATTTTCAGATATGCCGCATTCTGTGGGGTCGTAAACTGCGTGACCAATCGACCGTTTTCTTCTTTAGGGGTAGAACCCAAATCCCCTGTATAAGACAGGAATGTTTCGGTTGAATCGTAAAAAGCACCTCTTGCCCTTGCTGTGCTTGTTCCCGGTTTATCCCACGACATTGAGTATTGTGTTTCAGCCGTGATTGGGATGAAATTTTTCGATACAAGTCTTGTCGTACTCGATGAAACAGTTCCGTCATTGTTTAGGATTCCAAGAACCATTTCTTCGTCAAACTTGTTCACCCCACCCCCCGCAGGCCACGGGTTAGAGTAGCCGTGGAGGTCTTGGGTAGGTGTGAGTGGCACACTAACAGACTTCATCGTTCCGCCATTGACCGCATTGAACGATACTGGATTTCCGGTATAGGTTGTGTCAATTCCGATTACGTGTCCCATTATACGGCCCTCCCGTACAGTTCTGCCGACCGCGCCATAACCTGTCCAAGACCGACAGACGGCGATATGGTCAAGTTCTTCTGCGCGATCTGCGAAGCGTAGTTCACGATCTGCTGAATCAGTCCGTTCTGTTCCGCGTTGGCCTGTTGCATACCAGCCTGTACGCCGTACTGGATACCAGCAACGATCTGGTCATTGTTCGCAACAGCCGTATTGCCGCCGATAGTACCGACCATTTCTGGTCCGGCCTCTCGCGCAATGAACAACTGCCCCGCGTCGAAGAAGCCACCGGATGCAGCCGCCGCTAAGTACACCGTTCCGTTTACGCCCGCTCCGGACGGTTTTACCTTGACCGTGACTTGCGTCTTCAATGCTTGCTTAACCGATGCGGTCAAATTCGATGCGTTGCCAAGCGAAACGTTGACGGACAGGTCGCTTGTCGTTAGCTTCGGCTTGACGCTTACGGAAAGCGGGTCGGTTAGGTAGTCCCTGTCTTCCAGGAACGACGGGGTTAAATCTACGTGCGGCAGGATGCCAAGAGCAAGAGTGGTTCCGTGCGTTCCGCCGGTCGTAATGCTGTTGTTGCCGCCAACGAATATTTCCGACGGGTCAATCGGATTTATGAGTTTTACTTCTACTCTCCACGGTTCGTTAAGAATTTCCTTGTATTCGTCAACCTTTTCGTGGTTTACGTGAGCATCAATGTCGATTCCGTTAGTTCCGGTTTCTATCAGTTCGTTGATTTTATCTTCGATTGTTTTCAGGTTTGTGTTTGCGTCGGCAATCTCCACATCCAACTGGAATATGTACGCGGATTGATCCCCGAAGATTTTACGCAATACTGCCGAATTTTGAATTTCGGTCGCTATGCTTAACGCAAGGCTTTTAAAATCTCTTTCAAGTCCCGTAAAGAAACCTTGAAAACTTAAAATGATGATGTTTAACCGGCTGTTTTCAAGTGCGTCCAAAAACGCATTGTAATATTCCTGTGCAAGTCCAAGCGCGGCTTTTACTTTCTCGGCAAACAGTTCAAGGTTTTGCGCGGCGGTTTCAAAACCCATTCCTCTAAGCAAACCTACGAAGAAGTCTTTTACCCCTTCAAGGCCAACATCCCAATAGTTGTTATCGGGGCCAAAGTATTTGTTCCACCACTCGTCCAGTTTGTCGCTCCATTCGCGAAGCTGATTTCCGATAATTTCTCCTATCCTGCTTAGATTACCTTCTATTAGAGCAGTTCCCAATTCGGATTCTGCCGGTTCCCATACGTAGTCGCCGGTGTACCCGCTGTTGCTCGACCCGCCGCCTCCGCCTCCGGTTTCCTTGCCGATGATGGTCAGTTCGTCCCAGGATGCAATCAAGCCTTTGATCTGCTTGTTTGCGCCACCGGCTGCACTTCCCATCTGTTCAAATCCGCCAACAGCTTTCTTGTATACTCCGGACCCGTTCAGTACGGCAAAAAACCGTGTCACCGCGTCTGCCGCCGCCGTAACAAGGTTGATGATGCGGATTAGGATAGGTTCTATTGCAACGATAAGTCCGCCGAATGCCGCGCCAAGTTGTAGCTTCATTTTGCCGGACGCATCGGACAACCTATCCATTGCGGCAGCCAACCGTGCGTTCGCTCCGCCCTGTTCCTTAGACCAGTTGTACGCCGCTTCAAGGCCCTGTTTGAAACTTTCCGTAACGTACCGGATCGCGCTACGGATGGCGCGGTAGAAAGCAATACGGCCAAGGCTGCTTACAAATTTGTCAATTCCGGTCGCGCCTTTCTTTGCCGATTCTCCCGCGCTAAGACAAGCCTTTCCAATTCGGGTAAATCCGCTTGCGGCTGCGTTTCCTGCTTTTGTCGCGCTTTGAGAAGTAGATGCAAACCGCGCCATAGCATTGGACAGGCCGGTCACTTCGCCCGTAGCCTGTCCTGCGTTATGCCGTATGTTTAGGGTAACATCTGCCATTATTTGTTGCCTTTCGATTTTTCAAAAGCGTCTTTCCATGCGTTCAGTTTCGCAATCAACTTCTGCCTGGTTTCTTCCGCTTTGGTTTCTTTCTCGTCCTCTGTCATCGGGAACAGCCGCACCGGTTCGGCAATGTATTTTTGCTTCTGCTTGCTGAATGCGTTGTTTATTGCTACGGCTACTGCGTTCTGAACGTATAGGCCCTGTAACCATAACTGCTGATTCGTCTGTTCCGCTTGTAACCGGTGTAGTTTCCTGTACGCGGTCGCCAGTTCCGGTTTGCCGTACCAAAAATCGTCATACGACATTCCGTACAGCATATAAACAGGGCAAGCATCTTCAAACGCATCGGACGGATATTGATAGCGGACGGTGGATGCCGCCTGGTCCGTTACAGCGTCACCGTCACCCGTCCGTTTTTTTCGTCACCGATGGTCTTGTACGCCTGTGCGTACAGTTCACCAAGTCGCTCAAACAGACCATCCGGTGCGTCCGTCACACCACCAACCGCGTCAAGCAGTTCGTCGGTCCGTCTGCGCTTGATCTCGCGTTCGTGGTGCATGAAAAAGCTGTAATACCACAGGTCGTAGCATTTCGTGGGGAATTTGGCGCAATCGTCGATGCTGAATCCGTTCTGCTCAGCGCGGCGCACCACATCCCGGTTGAACTCCAACGTATAGGTTTTGCCTGTTTCGTTGTCGGTCAGTTCGATAGGCTTTACTCGTTCCATGTTTGTCTGCTCCTTCTGTTTTTATTCAAATCGGGGTCGCCGTGTCGCCACCCACGGATCGCGCATATAGCCAGCGGACGGCATTTCCGCCCTCGGCCCCGAATTGGTCTTAGGTGCTGGAAGTGTCCCAACCTTCGATCTGGTTGGGCGTGATGTAGACGGTGGATTCCGCCACAGCGTCCACAGACATACCGTTGATGCCCAGTTCGGAAGGGATTCCGGAGAAGTAGAAACTGCCGATGTTGGGAACCTTGATCTCAAACCAGGTCGCCTTGCTGGATGCGATTGCGGTCGTGTACGCGCTGACCAGGGTTTCCCACGCGGTCTTGAACGCAGCGGTCAGATTCGCGGTGAAGCTGATCGCGCCGCCGGGGTCCTTCAAACCGGCAATGTAGCGTTTCCAAACCAAATCGGAAAGGTCCGTCACTTCCAAGGTGCTGGGCTCGGGGTTAAAGTCGGGGGTTTCCTTGATGTTGGGGATTGCGGTATAACCCGTAGTGGGCCGCGTCCCGGCAGTAGTTTCCACGGCATACTTCAAAGAGATGCCAGCGGTGGAAATTTCAAGTGCCATAGTTTATCCTTTCTTGACGATTGCTCGTCATTCTCTGTACATTTGATATGTTACATTCCCGCTGTCCGTTACAATCGGTTCGCCAGCTACGGCCTCCCATCGTAACGTAATGCGGTATATCGTTCGGTCCAGGTTCGGCAAAGGTTGGAAGAAAGTCCGTGTAAACTTCATGTCCTGCATGGTTTCGTCAACCAATTTCGCAATGGACCGTGCTTCGGTTTTCTTTCCGGTCGCCTTGTCGCTGTAAACGTTGCATTCGTACATCAAGTTAGCTTGATGCTCTTGCAAATCGGTGTCCTGCGACCGGCGATAGGTGCTGTTGCTTGCTTCGTAGATGCAGACGCAAGGGAACGCGGCGGGAACGGCAACGTATTCTCCGTAGCATTGCGTCCCTGGAAAAGCAGAACGCACAGCAGCAAAGACATCATTTAAGACTTTGTTTTCAATGTCTATCATGTGTTGAACACCTCGTCTGCTATGCGTTGTACTTCTGCCTGTATGTCGCGTTTTGCGTTGTACATGGCCTGTGCCGGTGGATTACCGTAACTGTGTTCGTGGTTTCCGTACCACCAACCGTTCGGATCGTCCCAATGCCCTTTGCCTGGGTACGTTCCCGGTCCGTATCCTTCCGGTTCCGGATGCCCGTATCCGTATGATGCGCCGGACCCAAATTCGATGAACAGAACAGCATTTCCCGTTGCGTGGATAGCGTACCCGTTGTCGATTGGTTCAACGGTTACCGCTACATCGTTCGTACCGTTGTATATGGCTCTTGAAAAATCAAGGCTGGCACGAACCGCACCGATGGTCGCAAGTCGTTCGCATACTGTGTTAGCCTTTTCAATCAAATCGGCAAAGTATTCGTCTAACCGTCTTTGCGCCCTTGACACGCTGGCGTAATCGAAGATGTTTACATCAACCGTCACGATACGTTCACTTCCTGGACCAGTATCGCAAGCTGGTTTAGCGACCGTTCCGGTGCGCCCGATACCACGTAGTTGTGCGCTGGACTGACTTCTCCGGTCTGCTCGTCCACGGTCGGTGTGATTCCGATCCACAGGATTGTGCTGTCCGTAATGGGTACGTTCACATCGCACGTAACGATTCGCCGCGTTCCGGATTGGTTCAAACCGAATCCGTCAAGCTGAACCGCACCGGAATCCCAGCGTATGTTAGCGGCCCATTCTACCGGTTCGGAATAGGTCAGTTCGTACTGGCCCGTTTTGTTTCCGTATTCGTCGGTCAGTTCGGTCGTTCCGCTAACCGTGGCGTAGTATATGACCGTCTTGTTTCGTGCAAGGCAATTCATATCAAGTCCCCGCTATCCACGCATACGGTGTAACTTCTGACAAAAGGTCTTCGTCGTTCACGCTGGCGTAGTGCCGGTTCACACCGTTCTCGTCATGGATGTATTCGCCCTCTGCTCCACGCCGAAGCCAGTACCGCATGGCCAGCTTGCACCAAAGCAATTCGTACACAGGCGGAATGTCCGCGTCCTCATACCCGCCAAACGGGTATAAACGGCGCAGAATGGCCGCTTTCGCATCGTCAAGGTAAACGCCCACAAGAGCGTCCGTTGCGGCAGGATCGCCCTCTAAAAGCGTCTGAACGATAGTGATTGCTTCTTGCTGTGTCATGCGGTGTACCTCACTTTGACTTTGCCTTGCGCTTCGCCTTGGGTTTTTCCGGTTCGGCCAAGCCGGGTTGTTCGCCCGGCTCGACCGATTTGAGCAGTTCGGGGAGGATCCCCACGGTCACGCTGCCATCCGCGTTCTTGCGGATTGCCATGTGTTAGGCGTGGGACACGTAGATGCCGTTGTCCTTATGGGCCTTGACCCAAGCACCGTGGGCGAACCTGGGCTGTACGCGCCACGCATCGGCCTCGATGTTCTGTTCGGGATTGAAGATCCGGGGCGCATAGTGGGCCATGACCTGGAGGATGGCGGAGGGATGCACGATCATGTAGTTGATGGCAGAAGCACCAGAAGCAGGAGCAAATCCGCCAGCACCGCTGGAGGTGGTGGGAGCGTTCAGCGTGATAGCGGTCTGGAACCGGCCGGTAGGAACCGTGATGACGCGCATATCGTTGTACATCTCCACGTTGTAATCCACATCGCGGTCGCGGTTCATGACCATGCGGGTGATGCCGCCCTTCAGGAACCGGTACGTGGTGGGATTCACGAACAGGATGCGGCCCTCATAAGGCACTTCAGCATCGTCCAGGGTCGCGGTGGCCAGGTCGATGGAGGCCACGGTAGCAGCACCGGCGGAAAGGGTTTCGGTGACCACGTTGGACGCGGCAGCACCACCGGCGTACTGGGCGAAACGGTAAGCGTCCACTTCGGGGATGATGTGCTGACGCTCGACGGTGGCAAGCAGGTTGGGAACCACAAGGCCCATCGCCTGGTCGTTATCGAGGAAGTCCACCTGATAGGACCGGCCACGGTCGGTTTCCAGCACGTAGGGCTGCCAAGTACCGGTCACATCACCGGGGACGAAACCGGCATTACGGTCGTAGTTGGACATACCGACGGGGTTCAGATTGAAGATGTTGACGGTGTTCGCGCCGGTAAACTGAACGTAGTCGGACAGGGTGTCGAGGATAGCGGTCTTGGAATCAGCTTTGTACGCTTCATCCAGCAGCGGCAGATACTTCTGTGCATACGCAATGCTGTTTGCAGCAGGCGCGACAACGGTAGTAGCCATTTGTTATTTCTCCTTATGTTTTTTATTTATCGGAGAGGCAGTCCCATGTGCTTTCGCAACCGGTTTTCTTCCTCTCTCTCTGCCTGTGCCGCCGTGGGCGGTGTGCCTACAGACAGACCAGGCTGTTTGTTGATGGATTCCGTCAGTAGTTTCTGGCGTTGGTTATCAAGGAAACTTTTGGTGGCCAGGAAATACTCATCCGATACTCCTTCCGGAAGGGATTTAGCCATCAAATCGGCGGTCGGCTCGTCAATACCCGCGCCCATGAGATTAGCTTTATAGGTACTGATTCGCTCTCTATCGCGGTAGCTTGCCAATTCGTCCTGCAACGCTTTATACTGCTCTGCACGGTCCGCTTCGGCTCGTTCCGCTTCGGTCTGCTTCTCGCGAAGTGCCTTTTTATAGGAGGCAGCTTCTTCACACGCTTTGTTTAATGCGTTTTTCAGTCTTAGCGTGTCCGCCGGTTCTGGCTGTTCTACTTCAATTTCCTGTTCCAGAAGTGCTTTCACTCTGTCCTCTGCGGACAGATCATCCCATCCCGCAATTCGGGAAGTGTCGAGTTTTACCTTTGCCATATTCAGTTTCCTTTCGCGATTTAGGTCTTCTCTGACCGGATTTCTGTTTTATAGACTTGTCTGTCTTGTGCGTTTTTAAGTCTTCTCTGACTGTATATATCCACGGCGTTATGCCATTGATAGTTCAAGTCTGCATCTACATCCGATGTTTAGTTCCGGACTTGTAAAGTCGCCCGGATACCTTGCCGAATCGCCCATCGTGTAGAACCGCTTGTTGATGGGAATCGTTACGCCTTGAAGCAGTTCATGCCCCAACCGGACCCGATCATCTTGCATGGTTTCCCATGTCTTCATCACCCGCCCCGTTGCGTCCGGAACGGGAATATCCGTATCGGTCTGTTCCACCTTTCCACGGTTCGCCTTTTCTCCAACATCCAGTACGGAATCGTTGTAGATCCGGTTCATATCGGTATCGACCACGCGGATCACATCGTCTACTGTTCCGCTATCCGAATCGTAATATTCCGATACGCGCTGTTCCCAATCCTTACCGGCTATGTCTTTGAACACGGACTTATTCATATCGTCCACATCAATTCGCACGGGTCGGTTCGGTTCGTCCGGGTCGATGGTGTCCACAATGTCCGGGCCGAATAGCATGGTGTTTGCCGATTCGTTGCCAAACATATATGCCATAATCAGCATTTCAAGGATCTCGTCGATGCGGTCACGCTTGCGGCGTTTCCGTTCCTCCGGTCCAGCCGCAAAATCGGATTCCAATTCGGAACGCAGTACGGCAAGCTGGTCGAACGGAGGAAGTCTGTCCATTACACGCTGCCTCCGGATACGTTCTCACCGTTGTTGTTGTCCGATTCGATGATCTCCGCTTCACCCTGGCCGTTCGTCTGCTGTTCGGTCTGGTCCGCTTTGAGAGGGTCGCCCCAGATCATCTTCAAATACGGTTCGGACATCTTGACATCGCTGACAGGATCGTTGCTGATGCCCGATTTGGTGAATGCCAGTTCGGGGTGCATACCGGCGGCCAACATGGTCTGCAACGCCTGGGCCTTGGACTGCATACCGGCTGTTTCATTACGGACGATGGACAGTTCAAAGTCGGACAGATTGATGTCCAACAGGCCCTTTTTCCGCAGCACATCGGTGAAGATAATGTCAAACTGCTCGTTCGATTTCATGAACAGTTCTTCGGTCTGCCGTGCGGACGCTGCGGCCTGTTCCCATCCGTTGTTGAATATGGCGGCGCGGCCCGTGCTGTCGTAGGCTCCTGCGCCCTTACGTGCCGTCATTGGCATGGCGCAGATCAGCAACACCTTGTCGTACAGATCGTCCACAAGCGTCTGCGTCTGGGACTGGTTAAGTTCCTCGGACAGAATCTTGAAATCGGCCTTGTTCTCACCGACCGACTTCAACGCGATCATGCCAGCCTCACGGATCTGGTTCGCCGTGGTCCCTTCCTCAAACTGGCAGTTCACGGCGACCGCGATGGACTGGATAAACTGCTCAACGCCGTCCACACGGTTCGACTGGATGTTGTTCATGGCATCCAGGAGGAAGATGGCTCCCTCGAACGCGGACATATTGACCGAATTGTATCGATACTCGATGATGGGGATATGCCCCAGCCGGTTTTCCTCGACCCGTTCCAGAGTGCTGGCAATCGCTTCGTAGGTGGGGTAAGGCGTGGTGGTCTTGCCCGTGACGGCTCCGCCCAAACGGAAGATCCGGTCCTTCGTGAACACATCGATATGGACAAAATCTCCGTCGATTACCATGTTCACCGCGTATACCGGTTTCTTTCCAGGCCGAAGCGAATAGACAACGAATGCGCTGCGCGGGTCGATTGCATACGCCTTGATGGGAGAATCCAATTCGTCCGACGGCTCCACATACAGCGCGGCCTTGCCGACCGTATGGAACCAGTTCGCCAGTTCGTTGTCCGCATTCTGCTTTCCGGAACGGTACAGGTACTCGTTAAGACGATTTACCTTGTTTTTGACCCCAGCGCGGCGGGAAATGTAGTTGCACTTCTGTTGGAACAGATACCCGTCCTTGAACTCGACAATCTCCTGCGCGTGGTTTTCGACCACTTTGTTCAGCACGAAACTGTTGCGTTCCTTATGACGGTTCAATACGGGTTGCAATCCGCGCCGATACCAGTACAGGTATTCTTCTTCCAGGATGTTCTGGAAGTGGTAAACCAGGGCAGAATTGACTTCACCGACCACATTCTCTGCGGTCAATTCGTCAATGGCCGTAAAAATATCGCGCCGCCCGAATAAGGCTCCGCTTACCACGCGAATGCTGTTTTCAGTAGTGTTGCTCTGTTCCAAATCGTGGGGGCCGGTCTATGTTTTCCTCCGGACCGGCACGGAGGCTCATGGAGGGGATGAAGGAGGTCACACGAAGAAGGAGGATCGTCCGGAATATGCAGAAATACGCAAAGATGAAAACCACCTTTACACAGTAAACATACCACGCTATCCCTCCGCAAAAAATACCGCGTCACCCTGTACAATTTGACAATGTTGTGAAAATGAGTAAAAAAATAAGACCCGGTTAAGGGTCTTTTGATGAATTGTATAATTCAGAACGGGCGGTGCATAACGACGGCGGTATTCACATCGGACGATGCGATCATATCCACGAACATAGCAAGAACATCGGCCACATCGTCGTGCTTGTTTTTGCCAGCCATTGTGTATCCGATAAGTTGGTTCATGGCAAGCCGGTATTCCTTGTTCTGTACTGTGTTATCTCGGAACAGTACGTGCGACTTTACCCACCCCGAATTGGTCTGTATCCGCGCTTCTTTGTTCGTCTGCGTCCATTTCGTAGTGATCGTTGTTATTCCGCCCAATTCGCGCAGCCGCTTCTGAACATCTGCGGCAAACAGCGTACCACCACGATTTGATTCAATTCGGCACAGGCGCACCTTCCGGTCAATCAGCGCACGGACCACTTTCTCCATGAGTATTTCAACCTTGCCGTTGTCGCATACCCATTGTTCAAGGTAGTAGTCCTGCCCGTATTGGTAGAATATCGGCATGGCCAGGTAATCGTCGCCCTGTTCCTTTGTATCGCAAATCGCAAGAATGCTGTCCGGTTCGACATCGGGAAGTGCGAAATAATACCGCAGTTCCTCCGGATCGTACAAACGGCCTTCGCGCTCTATCGGTTCGTTCATGTACAACGCCCGCCAGCTTGGTTCGTCCATGATCTCACGCTGTTGTTTGTACATCTCCGTAGTGAACCCAAGCGAATACGGATAGTCAAAATTCGATTCGTCGTTCTTGTTCATGGCCGGGAACACAAGAAACTTTGCCCGCTTGTCGCCGTCATACTCTTGCTGTAACCGTCCGATAGGGTCCCAAATAGACCATCGCGTAGCTACGTGCAGTTCGGCGCAGTTGCCGATCTTACGCTGCCGCAAATCGGTGTAATACTGCTGCCATAACTTATCCAGTCTGTCCCGCGACATTGCGGTTTCGATGCCGTCAATAAGGTCATCACAGTACAGCAACCGACTGCACCGCACCTTACCGGCGTTTCCGGAACCGATTGAACTAAACTCAAATGTTTCAAATCGCTTCTGGGTTTGCAGATCAATTCGCAGTTCCTTGCCCGAATTGCCTACCACCGGTGCAAGCGGGAACACATCGTTGTACAGGTATTCGCCGTCTTTATCAAGGACCCGAAGCAGTTCGTCGAAGATGCCATGCAACAGACTGTTGCTGTGCGAACCGCCCAATACGGACAGTTCCGGATTCTTTCCTCCGATCCAGGACAGGAAGAAGATGGAAAGCGTGGTCTTGCCACATCCAGGAGGAACCGAAACAGACAGTATATCCAATTCGCCATCGGCCAACTGCTGCATTGCGTCCGCTATCGGTTTAAGCTGTTTCCGCCTCGGTTCGTAAAACTTCTTCTTGGCCGGTCTGTTAAATTCCAGATACCTACAATAGCAGTCGAAGTTGTACTTAGCGTCCAGCAGCAGACTGCGCTTGTACAGTTCGACCATATCCGGGTCGCCGTTCTTCCGGATCTTCTCGGCAGCAATACGGCGCAATTCGGAATTGAATATCGCCGCGTCACGGAAATTCTCCTTGTCGAATACCGGTTCGCCATCGACCATTACGGCTCCGTCGATCTGAAGCTGTCGGATCAAATCGAACAGGTCGTTCATCGAGCCCGGTTTGCTCATGCCGCGCCGCATTATGTCCTTTATGATGCGCTCCGTATGGTTCCGCGCCTTTGGCATCGTGTGAAATGGGTTGTCCGCCATGCCTTATCCTCCCTTATAACGGTCTGTTTTTCAATTCGGTGTCGGCAAACTTGTCGCGGTCCGGAATGTCGTGCGCGTCAACCAGCGGCCTGATCTCGTCCAGGATGGCCGTGTGTGCGCCCTTCACCCATTCCTCCATGTTGCCGTATTTATAATATCCTTCGTAAAACTTGCGGTTGTCGCGGATGCTACGAATGTGGTAGAACCGGAAATGCTTGCCCGACCTGGTGCGATACCCCTGGTCATTCAATTCGTCCGCCACATCCTCCATCGGCCAACCCGCGTCCAGCATCTTGAAGATTTTCCGGACCATTTCGGCTTCGTCTTCGACCACTTCCAACCGGCCAGTACCGCGCTTGTTCATATATCCATACGGTACGTTACCGCCGCAGTAGCCGCCCTGTCTTGCCTTGGTCGCTCTGCCACCACCAGTACGGAGTGTGATGTTCTTGCGCTCCTGCTCCGCCACGAACAGCATTAGTGCGCGGTAGACAGACGAAAGTCCATACGGATCGTCATCGAATTGCTCTTTGACGGACAACAGTTTGATGCCCCGCTTTTCCAATACGAACAGGAAGTAGAAGTACAGCTTTATGTCACGGGCAATTCTGTCCGACTTGTATGCTATGACCGCTTCGACCGGAG
>Ga0326513_10000575_pt1 | contig 31484 bp, 53 predicted proteins | sample 2_2465_0518_D_FD_203654 | JGI IMG/M metagenome (GOLD analysis project Ga0326513, IMG submission 203654) | Bovine rumen microbial communities from UC Davis, California, United States - 2_2465_0518 | ecosystem: Host-associated > Mammals > Digestive system > Stomach > Rumen | place: USA...
GTGTACACTACGTCTTCCCATCGGTCCTTTAGAATGTAATCCACAATATGTTTTCGGAAATATTCATGAAACCGTATTTGTTGATGCAGTAACGGGCGAAGTAAAGAATAGTAATCCGGCATTTCCTGGCGAAGGCTTCAAAATGCCTTTAGGTGAATGGCCTTAATGTAACTTGATAATTTTTAGTAAGTCGTGTTAGTTTGTCTGTGAAGATAGACTAACACTTTTTAGGGGCATGGTGTAATGGTCAGCACACGAGACTTTGACTCTCGTAGTACAAGTTCGAATCTTGTTGCTCCTACTAGATTATTTAGTGTTTAACTAAAAATTATTATTTATGCAAAGTATTCTTTATTTAATGTATGGAGTATTAACTCTAGCTGGTGCAATGAGCACTTTAGATTGCTTTAGGAATAATAGATAATTTATTCCTATTTTTTTTGTCTACACTTTTATAATATGCTACTTAAACGATATGAACACTGGGGACCAAATGGAAAGACTTGGTCTAAATGGTTTAGATGTTATACAAAATCTCCATCTCTTATGAAAGGATTAAGGGTGGAATATAAAGAAGAACAGGATTAGGGTGGAAATCCTGCTTGAGTAGATATGTCTGCAAACACTTATCTATTCATTTTTTATTAGTTTGCTAGTTTCTGTCTATTTGGGCTTAGTACACAGAAATGAATTATAGGCAAGCCTAAAAAGAAGTTACTTGGTGAGCATTAAACGTACAAATGGTTAGTCCTTTTCCGAATAAATTCGGACATAATTCCTCTTTACAGAACACAAAATATGTTATACGGTCGCATAGTTCTGACAAGTACTTCTTATATGCCTCGATAGTTCAACGGATAGAACAGAAGTCTTCTTACGGAATTTCCGCCGTAAAGGGAGGTCAACGTCTTTCAAACTTGGACTTTCTAAAAAATATTCGTATACTTGGATATACGAATTTTTAAAAATGATAAAATTATGGAAAGTAAATGGTTTGAAGAAAAAGCTTACTTAGAGTAGGCAATTTTAGTGGACAAATTGTCCTATGAGGAGATTGGTAGGAAATATGGATGTTCAGGTTCGAATATCAAGAAAGTCGCTCAACGAATTGGTATAGAATTACCGCAAAGACGTAAAGTTAATCCTAATGAAACTTTTAATAAGGGAACTGGGTAGAAATACTATTGTCTTAATTGTGGTAAAGAAGTAACTTATCCAAAGAAGTTTTGTGATGCTACTTGTTAGCACGAATATCAACACAAACAGAAATATTAGTTAGTATTAGATGGTGATGAATCTATAATGCGTGCTAATTATTCTCCATCAATATTCAGAGATGATATATTGAAAGAACAAGGAGGAGTTTGTGCTATTTGTGGTATAAAACCTGAATGGAATGGTAAAGAGTTGGTCTTTATCGTAGACCATATTGATGGACACGCATCTAATAATAAACGAGACAATCTCAGATGCATATGTCCTAACTGTGATTCACAATTAGATACTTATAAGTCTAAAAATAAATGTGGAGAACGGTCTTATTATCGTTATCATAAAGACGTTGATGAATAGGAGTAAGGTTCGACTCCTTATCCTATTCCTAAACTTCTGATCCAGGTTCGATTCCTGGTCGGGGTACAAATATTTTAGATTATGACAGAAGAACAAAAAAATCTCTTAAAGAAAGAGATACCAAAAGCTTTAATGCATTTATCTCATACTATTAATGTTCATTTAGATGAAGTAATAGAAGTTGTTAGGGAGATGTATGCAGACGACTACGTAATATGTACATGGCCTGATGTTCAAGAATTAATGGAGTTGGACGGATTTAGAGAAAACTCAGTATTAATGAATGAACCTTGGGCCAATGATTTATATGGTTCACAAACTTATTTAGTAAAACGAAAATGGTTATTACTTTCTTAAGAAGAATTGGCCTCCTTCCTGTCTATCGTAAGCATGTATTACAATATGTTTACAAAAATAGAAAAAACTACGAAGGATTGTGTGAGGCATTAGAAAGGGGTTTAGATCACTTTTATTTAAGTCTTAGTAGAAGTAAAGCTTTCCCTGATTTTAGTAAACAAGGAGCAGAAGCATTTGTTCAACATAAACTAGACCATCCTTATTGGTGGCCAAGTAGAGATTGGGATGGAGAACGTTCCGAGTATTTAAAACATCTTATTTTGTTATACGAAAACGATAAAACTAATCTCAGAAAGATTAGGTGAAGCTGATAAAGCCAGAATTTGTGCAAAGTATGGTAGTAAACAGCTAGGTGTAGCACAGCACTAGGTGGTCTGACGTTATAGACGCACCGGAGGGTGGTGCACCCTCTCGCTCTTATAGTTCAATGGATAGAACAAGAGTTTCCTAAACCCTAAATCCAAGTTCGATTCTTGGTAAGAGCACTCATCGATTTGTGACATAATTGTAAATAACTTTTTTAGGACCCCTGGCTCGTGAGAGTCGGGGGTCTTTCTGTTTGGAAACGTTTTTATTATTCATACATGGAAATAACAATTGATGGTAAAAGGTATCAATTAGTCCCCATTGAACCTGATGTTCCAATAGAAGAACAAAAATATCAGAATGCTTTAATGAAAGCTAGAAGGCTTAGAAGTGAGTATTCTGAATATGCTGCTATTTCAGAAGGGGATTTAACATCACGAATACTGGAAATAGATGAATTATCGGATGAGGATTACATTATAAGACAATTCAGCATTTGGGCCGATTGGGATAAATGCTATAAAGCAATTTCATGTTGTAAATATAATCCGTATAAAAGTCCAGAACAACTTAAAAAGACAGTATTAGATTACATTCGTGAAGTTTATAGAAGTGAAACCTCAATGGAGACAGGTTTCTTTAGGATTTCTTACTCTCCAGAAGAAGTTATTAATGGAGAACATTATCCAGCTCAAATTAAAATAATGTGTATTATAGAATCTATGGACAAAGATCTCGGGCAAGTCGATAGAGATTACTTATTACCTACAGATGATTAAATTAACAACTACTCAGGCTAAAGCTGTGGCCGTGAAAATTAGACAAAAGATTTCAGAGTATAACGAAAAAAATCGTGAAAATCTGAAAAAAGAATTTAATGAGTCTAAAGAGTATGAAGTACAGCGCAAAGAAGTCTATGAAACATTAGTACATGTTTACCAAACTTCTTTAAAGATTGGAGAAAAGCTAGGAATTAGAATTCCAGGTTGCTATGGTATTGATTTGTATAAAGAGGAAGAAATAACTGAATATACAGACCGTATAATGAATCAGTTAACTTCTAATTATGCTGATAAATATCAAAACAAGATTATTGTCCCAGCAGTTGAAGACATTGTTGGTGACTTAATCTTTGACTCTCTAATGTGTGACGATTTACAAACATTAATGAACAATTATTTAAATAAGTGCTATGAGAACAAAAGTTGTAACAATTAAAGACGAGTTCACGGACTACCGTGGTAAAGTCCACAAATTTATTGTAGCCGCTGTGAGCCAAGAAGCTGATGGTTATTTAGACCTTTACGATGAAGAAGGCGATGTAGAAGATACAGTAGCCATCGTTAAAGCTGTGAAAATTGGTGTAGCTGTATGTAATCCTAACGATGAGTACGACGAAGCTAAGGGTATGCACATAGCTATTGGTAAAGCTAATGGCTCTAATGACTATGCCCTGTTTGCTACCATTCCCGGTATGATAAATACTGCGGTTGTAGATTCTCTCTTAAAACAGGAAGCACATTTCATTAAGGAGAATCCTAGTCGTGTTATTCCAGGTTATCTGGAAGAGAAAGCAAAGTATGAGTATCATATGATGATTGCTCAGAAAATCAAGTCACTATCTGATGACGAAAAGGTAGTGTACAATGCAATGAAGGATCACAAATATCCGAAAGTCGAGGAATTACTCAATGCTTGACGCTTTTTGGTGATTTTAGGATGGCTCCTTGCCTGTGAATAATAGTAGCGCGCAGCTTAAAAACCACCTGGAGTGCCCGACGAAAGACGGGAATTTAACATAGTTTAACTTTGAATCTCTGACTATGCAGAGTAATATAGATGGCAGAATATGTTTCATCGCCAGAAGCAAGAACTTCTACAAATTGCAAGCGAATAGAAAAACTTACTCTTGGTAAGACTCATTATGAGTTATGTATCGACAAGAATAATCAGGTATATGACGTTCTATTGTGTACAGTTAAGTCTTGGAAAGCAATTGAAAAGGGTAAACGAAAGTTTACTGTACCTGATGTTATCGTCAAGCATCGAGACGCTGAGTTATTCAATCGAATCAAAGGTCGTCCTGCGCCATTGGCAATAGGTACGATGCAAGCTATTTACGAAAGTGCTTCAGTTACGGTGTAATCTTTAAACCCGGTGACTATTATCTCAAATTCTCAAGAAAGACGAAAAGAGAGGTTGACCAACCTAATAATGGTACAGGCCGTGAGGTGACAGTAGAAAGCATGGAATATTAATGAAGCACCGATATTCCGTGCTTTCTATTATTTTTTTAATAAATTTATGGTCAATATAGCGTGTTACACTGATGGGGCATATAGCCCAGTACGTGACAGAGGGGGAATTGGTGTAGTATTTGTCAAAAATGGAGAAAAGGTCTATGAATTTAATAAATCTTTCAAAGAGGTGACAAATAATAAAATGGAAATACTTGCAGCAGTCTACGCTCTAAACGCAATAAGCTCTCCAGTAGATTCTATAACTATTTATACTGATTCCCAATACGTAATTGGCTGTGCCGTGTTAGGGTGGAAACGCAAGAAAAATGTTGAATATTGGAACCTTTTTGATAAAGTGTATGAGAAAGCTTCTAACTTTTGTCAAAACATTAAATTCAAATGGGTAAAAGGTCACGATAAGGGCATAGAATTCGATAGTCAAATGAATAATCTTGCGGATAAACTCGCAGTTGAGGCTAGTAATGAAATCAGCTAATTATGAAATACAAGAAAAGACTTAAGTATCTCCAAGGTAAACAACTTTGGTGGGATAAGCTAGATCAAAAGACAAAGGATACGATGACTCGTCCGGGTTCAATTAAAACAAAATGATCTGGATTATACTATTTCTGGTATTGATAGGTGTTATAATTTATACAGACGCTACATGTGATTTTAATAAGAAATTAGGAATCATATGGTATACTTTTAACCGCAAACGCAAATATATTGTGTTATGGGGAGAGAAGATTTAATCAGTCTAATAAATGAGCTTAATACCTTATGTGTAGATTTACACAAAGATTATAAGATAAACTATGGAGGATGTTGCTTTGTTGCATATATCCTAATGAAGAACTTTGAATTAATTGGAATACAAACAGAACTCGTAATAGAAGATAACGATGATGTTTGCGATGAAAATGACGTGTATAACAACGTTAAAGAACGTAGTCAATATTGTAATGGTTTAGGATGTGATACCTGTTCTCATTACTTTATATATGTACCAGAAGTTAATCTTTGGGTTAATGCTGGTGATTGTTGTGTAGATGATATGCGTTATGTTTCTGATTTGAATTCTAAGGATCTTCATTGGATATATAAAACAGGCAGTTGGAATACTACGTTTTCGAAAAGACATCGTCCTATGATAGGTAGAAAAATCAAAGGAGTCTTTAGAGAATATGAAGGCTTATGTGAAAAACGGGATAGCTGTCGGTGTTCATGATAAGTTTATATACCATGTTGAAATATGGGTTGCCTGGAAAAATGGCATAGCTTTTCAAAACGAAAAATGGTATGCTTGTGATCATCCTTTAAAGTTTAAAAAGAAAGACAATTTACTTAAAAGAAAAAAGTATAAACTACTTAGGTTTATAAACTTAGAATTCGCACCTCGAAGCTATCTAGAAGCAAATGGTTACCATGAAGATGAATAAATATTTATACTTTATTATCATTGCGATAGCTTCATTCTTGTTTGGATACGTTCTAGGTAAACGTAATTGTAAAACAATTACCGAAGCCATTCCAGTAGAAGTTGTTAAGGATTCTATTATCCGAGAAACAACCATCCAAGAAAACGAAGTTATCAAATGGAAAATAAAGAACGTCGAAAAACAATATGATAAAGAGGTTTCTACTATTCTGTCTAATACTGATAGTGCCAATTTTATCTACTTCTCAAACTATATCAGACAGTATACTGATAAGCAGCGAACAATTGAGGACAACTAATCTTATATTTGCTGAACATGCAAAATTATTTGATGAAAATGCCCTTTTGAAGACTCAAGTTGTCAACTTAGAAAAGGTTGATAGTATATGGCTTCATACCGATTCTATAAGAAGAATCGAGATAAATAACTATGAAAATACTCTCAAACAAAATGAGAAAAAAATTCGGAGGTTAAAAAGACGTTCACAGATCTTTGGAGTAATATCCGGTGGATTAGTTATAGCTATTGTATGCCTAGCACTGTGATGTTTAAAGATCCTGATGGATTTCATTACAAACATCCTGAAAGAAGTTGCAAGCATTGTACAAAATATCCTTGTCTTCCAAAAATGGAATTACTAAAAGGAAATTTTGCTGCATATGGTTGTAAAGAATTTGAGGATGATAATACCTTCGAATTGTGACAGAACAAACTTATCGAGCCAAATTTTTAGCAGAAAGTAGAGACTGTCAAGGTTATACCACTTATGTATTTGAAAACTTAGAAAGTGATAATTGGGTTAACAAATATGTAATGTGTGTTCGTTTCCCTAATTGGGACCAAAGCTCCTTTAATATAGGGGATATTGGATTCTTAAAAGTAAGAAGTGTTGAAGGGGGTAAAGATGAATGGTATGACGGTACAAATTTTAATCATTACAGGTACACTAACGATATTTTTATGAAATTCGTTTTAGAGAAACCGCCTGTAGTTATTAAAGAAATTATTTTAGATTAAAAAACTTAAAGATTTTAATTATGACGTAAAAGAGAAAAATTATTTATGGCTGGTATATTAGGCGAAAAATTACAAGAGAAGTTAGCTGAAAGGGCTAACGACATTACGACTTATGTTTGGAAAGGTCCAAAAGTAAATGGAGTTCAAGAGGAGATCAAACTGGTTGATGCTACTTTTGAACAACTTCAGAAATTTTATGAGCACTGTGAGCAGATGCTATATAATACCGATTCTAAGTATCCTGGACGTATTACCTTACAAAAGATTGTTGATGACCAGATACAAAGATGTCGTGCAGAACTTCTCATTCGTTGGCTTCGCTCTGAAAAGCACTACACCAACACAAGTTGTCTAGAAGATTTAAGAACAATAATTCACAATAATCGTGAAGTTCTTAATAACGAAACTATCAAGACTCACCCAATAAGTGATGTTATGAGCGGTCTTCCAATTGAATTTGAGAGAGTACCCATTAGTTTAGTTATGGACGCTTGTCTTGATTCTTTGGGTCAATTCGATAATTCTCATTTAACTCTTAGTTTCATTGTAAAGATGGGATTATGGTTTACAAACCAAGAGATGCAGAAGGATTTATATCGAAAAGATCCGACTACTGGAAAGGCTATGAATCGCCTCGAAATTGTAAGTAAAGAATTACGTTTAAATCCTTCGATTGTACTTAAGGTTAGCGATACCGGACTTAGCTTTGCTGAATTCCGTTCTATGTGCCGTCTTAAGAGAGATAAGTATGCTAATTTAACTAGCGATCAATTAAGACTGCTTTCTAACAAAGTACTATATCGTTTCCAAGACCAATGTGCTAAGCAAGCACAACAATGGCTTGATAAGGAAGAAGAAATTAAAAAGGTCGCTGAATCTAAGGGCTGGGATGTCACCCATTCCATAGATGCGTGATCTCTTCGAACCTATTTCTCGAGACGAGAGACAGGCAGAATCGGTTCAAAAGTGGTTAAACGCTAAAGGTAAAGGAACTTTAGAATGTTGCACAGGGTATGGTAAAACCCGATGTGCTCTTATAATTATTAAGAAACTTCTTAAGCGATACCCGACTATGAGAATACTCGTAGTTGTACCTACAGAATTATTAGAAAAACAATGGTTAGGTCATATAGAGAAATACTCACTACAATTGAATGTAGAGGTAATGATTATTAATACAGCATCAAAAACAGCATTACAATGTGACCTTCTCATAATAGACGAAATACACACTGCAGGCGCTAATCAATTGATTAACGTATTTAAGTCAGTGAAATATAAACTTATCTTAGGTTTAACTGCCACTTTTGAAAGATTAGACGAACGACATAAACTTATTGCTAAATACTGTCCAATAGTAGACTCCGTAACTTTGCAAGAGGCTCAAATAAATGGGTGGGTATCCGATTATAAGGAATACTTGGTACTGATTGATGTGGATGACATTAATATATATCAAGATTATAATAAACAATTCACCGAGCATTATGAATTTTTTAACTTTGATTTTAATTTGGCAATGAGTATGGTAGGTAAGGATGGTTTTAAGAACAAATTGGCTTATAGGGATGAGCTTTGTAAAGGAGACGATTCTCTCAAAAAGGATGTTCTTAAAGCTATTAATTATCATGCTAATGGTTTTATAAGAGCTATACAAGCAAGAAAAAAGTTTGTCTATGAACATCCAGAAAAATTACGATTAACAAGGGAGATCATAAAACATCGTCCTAACAGTAAAATAGTGACTTTTAGTGCTAATACTAAAATGGCTGAAGCAATAGGGGAAGGATATGTTTATACTGTTAAGGAAGGAAAGAAAAAGAACCGAATGACTCTTGAGGAATTTTCTACTATGCCTAGTGGTGTATTAAACACCTGCAAATTAGCTGAGGCTGGTATGGATATTCCTGGATTATCAGTTGGAATAATGTTAGGAGTTAATTCTAGTAAGACAAAAGCACAACAAACAAGAGGACGTGTTATAAGAAAAGAAGGAAATAAAACCGCTGAGTTTTTTACCTTAGTAATAAATGACACAATAGAGAGTAAGTGGTGGCAAAATTCTCACAAGGATGATACTAACATTATAAAAATTGATTCTGAAAACTTGATAAAAGTTCTCAATGGGGAACCTTATGACACATACACAAAGAAATTGAAAAACTATACATATCGTTTTTAAATTATGGAGACTTATTATACTAAGAAAGAATATAATGAGATGAAATCCATTCTTTCTCGTAAACTAAAGCAAGCCGAGAAAAGAGTTGCTACTTTAGAACGTGACTATAAGTTACTCGTCGAAAAGTATCAAGCTCTTTACAATGAAGCTTATCCTTTAGAGGTGGAAATTGACGAGACTCCGGTTGAAGAAACTGGTGAAGAGATGGAAAATTCCGTAACTGAGGCTTAAGGTCGTAACTGACGAAACCGTCTCAGTGTATAGATTAGTAGTTTACTATTTAATTCTATACACGTGAGGAATTTAGAAATCGAACAACAACTCATATTTTGTGAAAAATATGGAATAAATCCCAGCGAATTGTTATTGCTGGAAATCATTTTGTTAGCTCAGGAGGATGATGAACCTGAGTTAGTCCAATTATACTTTAAGTCAAGAATGTGTGCTAGAGGCAATACTATTGACCTCTTACAAGGGCTTAAAGATGCAGGAGTAATTTTAGCATCATATAAGATACCCCAAAAGGGAGAAAAATTTGACATTTTTTCTGTTCCTATTAATAAGAATCTTGTGAAAGATTTTCATAAGTCTTCTTTCGAGATGGGAGTAGAATTGTTTGAAACTTATCCAGTTTCAACTGTTGTCAATGGTGCTGAATATAAACTCAGAAGAATTAGTAAGAAGTTTGATTCTCTTGAAGATGCTTACCGTGCTTATGGTAAAGCTATCAAATGGAAGCCCGAGATCCATAATAAAGTAATCGAACTTATTAAAGCAGGAAAAGAAGGCGGTTACAATTTTACTAATCTTGGTGACTTTATAGTTGATCATGATTGGTTAAATATGGAAGCCATTTCCAAAGATGGTATCATGTTGGATACTAATACTACTATGTTATGACAATTGCGGAAAAAATCCGTAATGAAGTAGATAGAGGTAGATTAGGTCTTAATCAAGGTATCTCAATGGGTATGCCTAAACTAGAAGGTGTTATAGATGGAGTTACTAAGGAAACTTATACTCTGATTATTTCTAATTCTGGTGCAGGTAAAACTTCTTTTGCTTTGTATGCTTATGTGTATAAACCATTAATGGAACACTTGGATGATGAAGATTTTAAAGTTCTTTATTTCTCATTAGAAATGAATGAATTATCTTTATATATTAAGTTATTATCTATCTATATCTTTGAAGTGTATGGAGTAGAACTTTCTTATAAAGAAATCTTATCTAAAAAGCGTGAATATATCTTATCTGATGAACATTATGCATTAGTAATGGAATGTATGCCTTGGGTTGAGAAAATTAGTAAAAAGCTTGAAATCTATGACAAGTCAGTTAATGCTGCCAAAGTCTATGCTATTCTTATGGCAAGATTAAAAGTTCTTGGTAAGTTTGAAGAAACTGAAACCAGACTAGTTTATCATCCAAATAATCCAAATCTTATTTATGTTGTGGTACTTGATCATATTGGCTTAATCTCCCCTACAAGTGGAAGTCTTAAAGCTGAAATTGATAAATTATCATCTTATCTTGTAACTCTTAGAGAAAAATGCCTTATTAGTCCTGTAGTTATTCAGCAGGCTAATAGAGAACAAGGTAACATAGAAAGGTTTAAACAAGGTAAAAGTGCCTTTACAATAAATGATGCTAAAGATACCGGTAATACTGTTCAGGATTGTAATGTTATGATAGCAATTTATAATCCTTACAGAGATGGTTTAAAGACATATAAGAAGTATAACATAGAAATTCTCCAATCCAATTTCAGAAGTATTATGGTATTGAAGAATAGATATGGTGATTGTGATGTTGAAATTGGTTGTAACTTTTTTGGAGGAATTAATCTCTTTCACGAATTGCCAAAACCAGATGAAATATACGATTATCAACGTTATACGGACGCTAATTACCTATTAGAAGGAACAGATGAAGTTAAAGAAGAAGATAATTCGACAACTAACTTTGAATTTGTTTTATAATATGGCTGCAGAAACAATTGCCCTTGTAGGAGAGTCTGGTACTGGTAAGAGTACTGCTCTTAGAAATCTAGATCCACAAGAAACTTTTATTATTTCTACTACTGGTAAACCATTACCATTTAGAGGATGGAAAAAGAAATATGTTCCCCTCAAGAAAGATGGAGAGAACTGGGTAGGTAATTACTATGTTAGTTCTAAGTGGGATGCCATTATTAAAATCCTAACCATTGTCAATAAGAAAATGCCTCACATTAAACAGGTTATTATTGATGATTTCCAATACGTACTATCTTATGAATTTGTAGATAGAGCAACTGAAGCTGGTTATACTAAATTCTCAGAATTAGCTCAACATGCTATGGAAATATTAAGATATGCAGAACAGATGAGAGATGATTGTAAAATGATCTTCTTAACTCATTCTGAGAATGTTGGAGACGCAATGAATCCTAAGTATGTAATAAAGACTGTAGGTAAATTATTAGCTGAGAAGGTAACTCTTGAAGGCTTATTTACTTATATTTTCTTTACTAAGGTAACTGAAGGTGATGATGGACGTATGCAATATAAACTATTAACTAATAGTGATGGTACTTGTATTGCTAAGACTTCTTATGGAATGTTTGACGAAATGGAGATTGATAATGATTTAGCAGAGATTATTAAGGTTATTGACGAATATAATGAAGGCGAATAATGAAGCTTGATATTGTTATGCACTATGAAGTCGATGAGACTACTGGTGAAGTAAAGTTTATTGGAAAAGATGAGATTACAGTTGACACCGCTGCAAAGAAAACTTCTACCACTAAGAAAACAGCAGCTTCTAAGGTAGATGATAATCCAGAACCTCTGATTACTCTTGAAGCTAGCAAATTGGTATTAACCAAAGGTGCAGTAGACGCACTTAATCCATGTGAAGATTGTCGTATAGACATCAAGTATAAGAAGAGGTCTGACAACAAGTTAGTTCCTGTGATAGGAACTGATGCCGCCTTTGGAACTAAGGCTGGAAACAAGTTAACTAAGTCTAATACAGTAAGCTATAGAGGTGCTGCAAACGATAAGTTATCTGCTTATGGCACTGTATTTAAGTTAGAGCCTACTGATGAAGATGGAATATTCTTTATGATAGGTGACAAGAAACCTGTAGAGCCAGAACCTCCAAAGGAATTAGTAGATATAAAATCAGAACTTGATATACCAAGTTTAGAAGATTTAGAAAACGCAGATGACACCGAATTAGGAAATTTTGATTTTAATCTATAATAATTATGGCATTTCAATTTGGTTTTGACGACAAACCCGCAGTAAGAAATACTAGACAGCAATTAAAGCCCTGGAACATCTATGATGTAAAGTTTACAGGTTGTGAGATCAAAGAATTTGATGGTAAGAAAGATCCTACCGCTCATTATAAGGTTCTTGCTATCAATTTCGAGAACGAAGATGGTGTATTCACTGTAACCAATTTCTTCCCGAAGGAAGGTGACGATGTTCGTCGCACTTATGATGGTAAGAATGGAGGTAAGGTAGAAATGCCTTCAAACTTCGAGACCCTCATGGCTATCGTTAAGCAGACTGCAATGGTTCTCAACCCAAAGGGATATGAAGCAATGCAAGCTGCTAGCTCTAAGTTCAAGAGCTTTGATGATGTAGCTAATGCTCTTATCAAGATTACTGACAAGGTAAAGGGTACAGAGACTAAGCTCAAGTTAGTAGGTCGTACTCGTGACGGTAAAGTCGTAGCCGAGATTCCACGTATCGTTGGTATCAATAAGGAAGGTGAGTCTTTCATTTCCGACAATTATATCGGAAGTAAATTATTCTTCTCTGACTATGAGGAAGGTAAGAGATCTGAGTATCTCGGAAGCAAACCTACTGATATGGCAAAGAAGGATGAAATTGACGAAATTGCCAGCGAACAAGAAAAGAACGATGACGAATTCGATTTAGCAAATCTTTAATAACTAATACTCCCTAGTAATGCTTGACTTTACTATTGAGCCTAAGATTACTAGGGAGTACCTATTATCAAAGGCTAATCAAGAAACTTTTATGTCTTACTACCTAGGTATTCCAGTAAAAAAGGGCTTGTTTACTAATCCTTTAAGGGATGATAAACATGTGACTTGTTCCTTTTTTACAGGAAGATCTGGTACATTATATTTCAAAGATTTTGCTACTGGAGAATGTTTATCATTTGAAGGAGTGGTGATGAAAAAATTTAATTGTAAGTATTATGAAGCATTAAAAATAATTGCAAAAGATTTCGGATATATCAAAGGAGAACATAAACCAAAAGCTAATATTCCAATTCAACCTAAATTTGAAGAAGAAAAACAAACAATTATTCAAGCAGAAATTAAAGACTTTACTTCTGCAGAGCTTAAATGGTGGGAAAGTTTTGGTATAACTAAATCTATTCTTAATAAATTTAGAGTTTATAGTTGTAAAACAATATTTTTAAATACTCGTATTATTGCTCAAAGTGCACAACATTGTCCAATATATGGATACTACCTAGGTAAGAAAGATAACTTAGAGCAATGGAGAATTTATTTTCCACAACGTAAAGACTTTAGATTTTTAGGAAATGCTTCCTCTAAGACTATACAAGGTTTCAAACAACTACCTAAATCTGGTAAACTCTTAGTAATAACCAAGTCAATGAAGGATGTAATGTGTTTGTATTCACTAGGTATAACGGCAATTGCGCCTAATAGTGAGACACAATTTGTTGATGACAAAACGTTAGAAAATCTTAAACAAAGGTTTAAATATATTGTCGTGTTGTATGATAATGACTTAACTGGAGTAAAGTTTGCTAATAAAATAAAAAGGGAACACCCTGATTTAATTGTCACAATAATTCCAAGAAGCACTGGATCGAAAGATATTAGTGATTATTACAGAGACCATGGTAGAGAAAAGACATTACAGTTTATAAAGAATTCCGCTAAAATACTGAAACAAAAATATGAAAAAGTAGACTAATACTAAAGTAACAGCTTTCTTTAAAGATGGTACAACTACTACCTATGAGACAATAGAGATTGCCTCAGAAATGACAGGGTTATCTGTAACATCAATAAAATCAAGAGCCAATAAACCAGGCTCGGGTTCTAAATCTAAAGATGGTATTACCTTTGAATGGGCAGATCCCGCTGTAAGACGCAGTAAGACCGCTTCTAAGAGTAAACGTAAAGGTAATAGCTTTGAACTTGAAGTAGTTCATAAACTTAGAGATATAGGATACATTAGTTGTGTATCAAGCCGAAGTCAAGACAAACGTGCTGATGCCAACAAAATTGATGTGGTAGATATGGATGGCGAATTGCCAGTAAATATCCAATGTAAGTATACACAAAATCTTCCGAATTATTTTGATATAAGAGATGCGTGTACTGATAAAGATAGACCTTTCTGTTTAATTTGGAAGAAAGCTGGAAAGAATGGTGAGCAGAGCAGAGGTACTGTTGCTGTTATACCAGTCGAGTATTTCTATCAACTATTGTCAAAATGAATACTTATTTATTACCTGTTGTAGACGATGAATACTATCCTTTCATTATGAAAGTTGTTGCAGGAAGTTTTCAAGAAGCAAAAGATAAATTTATGAAGCTCTTTTATGATCGCTTTGATTGGGAGCTATTTGTAGATTGGGACGACTTCTTACAATATGCTTGCGAAGAAAAGAATTGGGGAATAGGTGAAATAAGTGACAAAGATGACTTTTAAATGAGAATAGCACTAGATATTGACGATGTCCTAGCACACTTTTTAAGTGCCTATTGTGAAAGGTATAAAACCGACAAGTATCCACAACGATTAAAACCTGGAATAATAACCAGAAACGTACAAAGACGTCTAAAACACGACAAAGATTTTTGGTTATCACTAAAGGTTAAACACCGTCCTAACTTTATTCCGGAATTATATTGTACTAAAAGGGTTAATCCCAAAGAATATACCAAGGAATGGTTAGAAATAAACGGCTTTCCGAAGAGACCCGTGTATCAAATGTTGTATCAACATGGCAATAAAGCCACTATGATCAAAGGTCGTTGTGATGTACTAATAGACGATAGCCTATCTAATGTTTTGAAGTCTATGCAATATGGGCTTCCTGCTATTCTGATGGTTTCATCAGAAAATGAAGGATGCGAGTATCCTTACAAAATACATAATTTAGATATAACAGAAATTGAACGCGTGTATGAAGACTTAATAAATAATGAGTTTAAAGGAAATCCAGCTTGAACCTCTTTTGGATACTCTTACACTTACGAAAATTCCAGATGAAATTTATTTCTCGGAAAAATATAGTAGTTATGTAAGTAATTCTAGGTTAAGCAAACTAAATCCTAAACAAGGAGGTTCTCCAGAGCAATTTTTTGCTCCTTTTGTACCTAGTGGATATTCTGCAGCACTTGAATTAGGTAGTGCAGTTCATGAATTGACTTTACAACCTGAATATTTTAAATTAGCTGATGATTTAGGAAAACCTACGGCTAAGTTAGGTGCTATGGCAGACGCTCTATATCCAGTATTTATAGGAAGAAATGTAACACCGGAAGATGTTATAGAAGCTTCCGATACTGTGGACTATTACAAGGGTAAGATGACTTCTGACCTTATAAATAAAGTTATTGATTCTTGTACTCCTTATTGGGAGAAAAGAAGCAGCACTGAACTGGACATATCTCGTAGTCAAGAATACATACATCTTGATTATAAAAGTATGGAGATTGTTAAATCCTGTGTAGAAGCATTAGGAAATAATAATCAAATACAAAAACTATTGCATCCAGAAGGTATAATAGAACAGCCTATTATAGCTAATGAACAGGCTATACTAATGGATGTTAAAGCTACTTGTCCAAATGGTAAGGAGTTTATCTTACACCTGAAGTCCAAATTGGATAATTATACTATAGATAAAGAGACAAACACTATTGTAGTGAATGACGTAAAAACTATTGGTAAAATTCTTCCAGAATTTGACAATAATATTACTAAGTTCCATTATAGTAGAGAAATGGCAATGTATCTTTACTTGCTAAAGTTATGTGCTCTGAAATTTCATGGTATAAATAATCCAAAAATACGTGCTAATTATTTAGTTGTATCTACTATTCCAGATTTCTACACTAAAGTTCAACCTGTAACTTATGGTCAGATTGTACAAGGCTTTAAGGAGTTCCAAACTCTATTAAAGTATGTAGCATATCAAATAGGTTATCACGATTATTCTTTGGATGAACGAACTGGAAAGTATCAGCTTTGAAAAATTGTTAAAAATCTATAGGAAGTATTTTTCTCTCAATTACATTAATGACAATACAGATAATAAATTAGCTTTAATAGCTCTCGTGTGTTATCTCACGAACGAAATCCGAAAAAAGGATCCAAAATGTACTTGTTATGATGTTCTTTTGAAATGTGGGAAAGATTTTCCAGAAACAGATAAAAATACATTTTTGAAGTCACTTGCTTGTGTCTGTGAAGACATAATGTATGGTTGTACAAAGTTTAATACCTTTGGAGTAGAAAGAAAAGATGTTCCAAAGGAAATTAAACGTATTTTAGGAAATTATATTCCTTTTTAACAATTTTTATATTTAAAGATTTTAACATATTTTTAGATAAAAAGTGCTTGGGGTCACCGGTTTTTCGTAGTATGATTGAATACATCAGTGATGAAAAGATGCACTATATGACATAGATGATATGTTAATGAATATGTTTATAAAAATTTTTAAGTATGGCAACTACTATTTTAAATTTTAAGAAGGTTGAAGTTATAGCCGAAAGCAAAGAAGCAGCTAAAGCACAGATCGAAGAGACACTTTTCCACGTACAGGGTGATGCTACACAAGCATATCACAACTGGGAGCAGAAGCAAAACGGTACAGTAACAGACCGTGACAAGAAAGAATTTATGTTAGATTATCTTGCTAAGAAATCTAAGAATTGTCCCGGAGCTGGATTCATGATTACTGTTGAATCTGCTATTAAGGATTCTCGTGAGCGTCCATATAAGATTGACGACATCAAGAACGAGGAAGGTAAGCGCAAGACTAAGAGAATGTACAAGTGGATTGACAAGCAATCTAAGACTGTTGTATGTTCTGTAGATACAAACAAAACAGATGCTAAGAACGCAATTAAAGAGCTTTACAAGAGCGGTGCTTATAAGGGCGACGCTGAGTTAGTGATCTCTTACGACGTAATAGAAGGACAGGCAGTTGTAGCAACAGCTAAGTATACTCCTTCTGCACACACTAAGAACGGTAAGTGGATTGCTTTTGGAATTGAGGCTTAATTCTTCAGCATATATTAGTTGGGGGAGATGGCAATAATGCTGTCTTCCCCATTTTTTTTTGTTCGTCTAATTTGATTATTAAAACTTCGAGAGAAGAATAAACTTCAAATGGAGTTCCCTGAAATTACTGTAAAACAAGTATTCCGCAGAATACCTGACGATGAAATCGAGAAGGTATCTGAATGTGCATGGAATAAAGCATTCCATTCACTAGGAAATTGCGAGATAATGAGCCAGAAGAAACTTGGCAGTGGTCGTTTCGATGCACTTGTTAGATATTATGATAGTAAATGGGAGAGATATGCTTGGATATTAATTGAATATAAAAGAGCTAAGCGATTTTATAGTAGAGATTTATGGAAAGAATCTTTATGTCAATTATTTATGTATCTAGGCAATTTCTTCTATGATGTATCATTAGAGGGAACAGATGATTTTGCAGGTATAGTGACAGCAAGTTGTGATCACTTTTACTTCATTCCACGGGAGAATATAATTAAATTAATGGAGAAGTTCGAACCTATATGGAAGGAACATTTTAGAGTAACACCTAATGAGGCCTATAAAGTAAATGATATTAAGTGGTTTATAGAAAGTCATTTAGGTGAAATATTCGAGAATGCTGTAAAAATAGAAAGATACGGTAATGGTGATGCTAGATTAGACGAAATAATTAAAAGTATTTATGAAGAATGGAACTTACTGTAGAACAATTACTACAAGGTAAAGCTACTAGAATTAAGGAAAAGGAATTTTTCACTACTAAAGCGTATGTGGAACCTTTCTTAGACAGAATGTCTAAGTTTACTAATGAGTTTATTATTAATGTTAAGCCTGCAGATCAAATTTCTCTAACCCCAAGTGGTGATGTTAATTTCGACGATATTGTCTATAATAGAGTTTGGGTTCAGGCTGTTTTGCCCGATGAATATGCGTATGAAAATCATAAGAGAGTAATGAGTATGCTTTATGCGCTTGATACTCGCAAGCCAGTTGTTAAAATGTATACAGGAGCATTAAATATGGCTTGTCTTAACTTATGTGTATTTAATCCTGATGCCTTAGACGTAGCTGAACTTGAACCAGAAACAGCTATTAATTTTAGTCCAGTAAATCTATTAATGGGAATGACAGATACTATCAAGGTAACTCTTGAAAGAATATCTAAAATGACCTTTAATAGAAACACTATTTATGAAGATTTAGGTCTTTGGGTAGATAGATGTATTACAGCTAAATATAATAGTGGTTTTGGTACTGTTAAGATTGCGGAGTCAGCTCCTATTGATGTATATAAAGATTTATTCTATGACGAAAAATCTAATTATTATGTCTCTGGAGAAGAGGTAGATGGATTTACAGTCTATAATGCCTTTACTGACTTGATTACACAAGATAAGAAAGATCTTGTCAATAAATTTGAGAAGACTTTTCTTGTTAAAGAAATCATGGGTATTTAATATGCAAGTAATTAAGCGAGACGGTACAAAAGAACCTTTTAACAAAAACAAAATTCATGATGCCATAGAGAAAGCTTTTGATGCCTTGAATTGGAAAATAACATCAGAAGCTATCTTTAATATGGTTAATGAAATTCCCATATGGGACGAAATTACCATTGAGGAGATTCAAGACTCGGTAATAGAAACTCTCCGAGATTTTGGATATGATAAAGTTGCAGATTGTTATGCTTCTTATAGAAGTGAACAATCTAGACTTAGAGAAATAGAGAGAAAAATAAGCTATCAGGATGAATATATGATGAGTAGAGAGAACGCCGCTACTTCATCTGAAACTGATGGCAATGCTAATGTAGTTAGCAAGAATGTTGCTACATTAGAAAGTGAAGATAGAAAACGTGAGAATAGAGAAATCCAACGTTACAGAATGAAGCATAAGCTTAAAAAGATGTATCCAGAAGTAGCAAGTCAATATCGTAAAGATCTGGAACATCATATAATCTATACTCACGATGAAGCTTCAACTTCAGTACTTAAACAGTACTGTATGGCGGTAAGTCTATATCCTTTAATGTTAGAGGGTGTAGGTAATATTGACGGAGTAACTCCAGGTCCTCCTAATGATTTACAATCATTTAGTGGACAAGTCACCAATCTAGTATTCTTACTAAGTTCGCAATGTAAAGGAGCTGTCGCTTTAGGCGGATATTTTATAGCTCTTAATTATTACATAATTGCGGAATTTGGTGAAGACTGGTATAACAAACTAGATTGTATTGCTACAAGTGAACACTGTAAAATAAGAAGAACAATTGAAGACTCTATTAAGAAAGCTTTTAAACAGTTTGTTTGGGGCGTTAATCAGCCTGCTGGGAATAGGAGTTATCAGTCTCCTTTTACTAATATCAGTTATTATGATCATACTTATTTTAATTCTTTGTTTTCCGATTTTTACTATCCTGATGGCACAAAGCCTGAATGGAGAGCTATAGATACCTTACAAAGAATGTTCATGAACTGGTTTAATCAATTAAGACTGAAACAAGTTTTGACTTTCCCTGTAGAAACATTTGCTATGGTGCATGATACTAAAGATATAATTGATAAGGATTATAAGAACTTATGTGCAGAAATGTATGCTAAGGGTCATTCCTTCTTTACTTATATCTCAGATTCTGCTGACTCATTAGCAAGTTGTTGTCGATTAAGAAATGCTCTTGATAAGAATACCTTTAATCCTACTTCCGGTTTAACTGGAATTAAGACGGGTTCTTGTAATGTTATTACTCTGAATATCAACAGAATTGTTCAAGATTGGGCTAAAGAAAATCCATTATTCTGTAATGAGAGTAAAATTGAATATTCTTCTCTTAAAGAGTATTTGACAAATATTCTCAATAGAGTTTACAAGTATCATATTGCATATAAGACAATGCTTTATGAATGGGAAGATAATGGTATGTTTGCATCATCTAATGGTGGCTATATAAATATTAAGAATTTGTATAGTACTATCGGATTAAATGGTCTTAATGAAGCTGCTGAATTCTTAGGATTTACAGTATCTAATAATCCTGAATATATAGAATTCTTACAGGTAATTCTCGGAACAATTAAAGAAGGTAATGAAAAGAATTCTATTCATGATGCTAAAAGGCCATTCCTATTTAATAGTGAAGTTGTTCCAGCAGAAGGATTAGGTGGAAAGAATTATAGGTGGGATAAAGAAGATGGATATAGAGTTCCTAGTGACAGAAATCTATATAACTCCTATTTCTATAATGCTCATGATGATACTTCTGTATTAGATAAGTTTATATTACACGGTAGGCAAACTTATCAATATACTGACGGCGGAAGCGCCCTCCATTGTAATCTTGATGAACATCTTACTAAAGATCAATATTTAAAACTTATTGATTTTGCTATTAAAGAAGGAACCAATTATTTTACATTTAATATTCCTAATAGTAAGTGTGAAGATTGCGGACATATTGTTAAAGCTCCAATAAAGAAATGTCCTAAATGTGGCAGTGAACATATCACTTGGTATACTAGAATCATTGGTTATCTAAGACCTCTTACATCTTTCGGAAAAGATAGATATATAGAGGCATGTAAACGAACATATACTCATAATCCACAAGTGGAATGAAATTTTTAACACAAGGGGTAGTATTTTCTGAAATTCCAAATGAAGTAACTTTGGAATTAGGAATTACTAACTGCCCATATCGTTGTGAAGGATGCCATAGTCCGTTTTTACAAGGAGATGTTGGTAATGAACTTACTTGGAAAACTCTTAAAGAAATGATTGATAGTCACGAAGGATTAATAACCTGTGTACTATTTTCTGGAGGAGATTCTGATTACCATACAGTGGAGTATCTATGTAAGATGGTTCACGACTCCGGAATAAAAACGGCATGGTATTCCGGAAGAGAGGAACTTCCAAAAGATTTGCATTTAAAGTACTTTGATTTTGTTAAGTTAGGTCCATATAAGAAAGAATTGGGAGGATTAGATAGTCCAACAACTAACCAAAGACTTTATCAAGTATTAGATGGTAAATTGTTTAATATTACCGAAAAATTTTGGAAATGATTCTTAAATTGGCTTATGACAACAAAACAAAATCTTTCTATGAGAGTGTAAAAGAGTTGTTAGAAAACTATCAACTTGTTGAATTATTGGCTTTTAATGAAGACAACTATGCAACTAGGAAAGAAGCTTTCAAACTTAAAGCTTGCTATGGAACACGCCTATTACCTTTTATGGTATTATCGAAAGAGGATAATAGCGTAATAGAAGCTTTTTATTCTGATAATAATTCTTGCAGACTGGATTATTTAAAAGATGTTTTAGATCATTGTTTAATTTATAATCACGAAAAGTATGTCGGATTGGACAGATCTAAAGAGACAGAGAGAAACTCTTGAGGAATATTACAAAGGTTTATACAAAGAGGATGAAGAAGTTATTAAAAAGGAAGCATTAGAATATTCTGGTGGTGATGTAAATCGAGCCAAAGATTTTATTGCTGGTTATCTTCATTCAATTAAACAGCCTCATACTCGAATGATAAGACTTATAGAACTCTATACAATGGATTATGTTCCTCATTCAAAGAAATTACCTTCTGATAAACATATAGTCTCTTGTATAAGAAGTATTTTTAGAGATAAACTATATCCAAAAGGATTGTTTGACGAAAAAGACCCATCTAAACGCGATGGAGATAGTACTGATAAGAGTACCGGAACTAGCGAATCTACTGAGGGATCAGATTGAACTCAGAGATTTAGAAGCAGCTGGAGTTGATAATTGGGCATGGTATGGAGAACACCGTTCAGAAGAAAACGAAGCTGCTGAAGATATGACCGATCGAGAGTTAGTCGAAAGTTTTGGATACTCTATAAAAGAATTATAGTATGAAAATTTTGATAATACCTGATGTACATGGGAGAGATTTCTGGATAGAACCTTGTTCTCATGTTGATGAGTTTGACAAGATAATCTTTTTAGGAGATTATCACGATCCTTATACCTTTCAAGTTAGTCAAGAAACTTCTAGACATAGATTACGAGACAATTTATTGCCATTTATATTAGAGAATAGAGAAAAGTGTGTTTGTCTATTTGGCAATCATGATGGTAATTATTTAGTCGGAGCTATGGCAGATAGATTTGATAGGCAACATGCTGAAGAAATAAAGGGTTATCTGAAGAAAATGAATTTACAACTTGTATATAGAGTTGATAATTATTTATTTTCTCATTCTGGAGTACTGCCGGGATGGTTATCAGAATACGATTTAACTCTTGAATCTTTAAATACATTACCTTTTAATGATCCTTCTTTAATGGCTGTTTCTGAATATCGAGGAGGATATGGAGTAGGTAGTTGTATTTGGGGAGATGTAAGAGAATACGCAGATGCTTACCAGTTCAAAGACATATACCAAATATTTGGACATACTCAATTAGAACGAGAATATATAACAGATACATTTGCTTGCTTAGATTGCAGAAAAGCTTTTACACTTATTAACAATGAATTAAAACCTTATGAAAAGGAAATTCAGTAAAATTACTTGTATTTATACAAATGACAAGAATTATGTTCCTGCAAGGTTTAATTGTCCTGACTTAACAGTTGATGATGTAGTTTTAAATTTAACTACTAATCAAGAGGAGAATTTCAATAAAATTGCGGAAATGATTGTAGATTATGCTTTTGCATTATTCTGCAGCAAATCCAATCTTGCGGAATTTCCTACTTCTCCACAACAATTTAAGAGAAGTAATTGGAAATTATTAGATTTTATAGATTCTACAAGTGAGTTAACCGCTCCTGCTCCGAAGCAAATTGTAACATCCGCTGGTCCATCATCAGTTGAGGCTCCAGCAGAAGAACAACAAAAAAAAAGCTAAGAAATGAAAATACAAATAGTAAACAAAAGCGAATATCCATTACCTTCTTATGAAACTCTTATGAGTGCAGGTATGGATTTACGAGCAAACCTAGAGAATCCTGTAACTTTATTCCCAGGAGAACGAACATTAATTAAAACAGGATTATTTATAGCTTTGCCCGAAGGATATGAAGCACAAGTAAGGCCTCGTTCCGGTTTAGCAATAAAGAAAGGTATAACAGTTCTTAATGCTCCTGGAACTATAGATGCTGATTATCGTGGTGAAATAGGAGTTATTCTATATAATGCCAGTCCTGATTCATTCATTATAAATTCAGGAGAACGTATAGCTCAAATGGTTATTGCGAAACATGAAAGAGTAGAATGGGAAGAGGTAGAGTCTTTAGACGAAACTGAAAGAGGTGCTGGTGGATTTGGACATACAGGAGTATGACACCTGAGTATTTTAAAGAACTTAAAGAAAGTTGGAAGAGAGAATATGCTGAAAATGATTGTAAGTATATTGTTCTCAAAATGGACGATTTAATGGAAAGTTTAGAATCTTATGAAGATTATTTAGCTCTTAATGATTTACTAGACAAGTACAATAAAAGTCGTCAACAAAAAGGTAAAGGAATAAATAAATATTTCGTTGCCAACCGAGATGATTATCCTTTCGATACTGCAGAGGAATTTATAGATGCTCTCAATAACTTTGCAAATATTGCATTATGATTACTTACGAAAAATTTAAGGAAATTATTGTTAAGTACATCGCTTTCTCTAAAGCCGATGAATTACTAAGGAAATTCAATATTGATATTATCGATAGTCCTTTATTTGAAACAACAGGGTTTTATCTAGATTGGTTGTGGGAAGCATATTTCCAAGAAGCTGGTTGCGATACTATTAGTTGGTGGATGTTTGAATATCACGAATTGGGAGAAGATTTTGACGAATCTGGTGAATTTGTTGGTGATCCTGACATAGAGCCAGGCATGTGGGATGAAAACGATAAAGTAATTCCAATGGTTACTATTGAAGACTTATGGGAATATGTAAAGGATTTCCGTAAAGAATATGTGAAGACTGATTCTGAAAAGTTAGCAGAAGCTATTGATGAAATGGCCAAAGCTCACATACAATCCCACGCAATTTCCATTAGTTGGACAGAATACGAAGAAATACTTAATACAAAATTTCCAGAATTTAAAGAGAGCTTTGATGTAGTCTTTAGTGAAGATTCTAAATTATTAATGCTTGATGATAAAGATGAAGTAACTAAAGATATTATGAAAGAGTATGTAAAGAAACATACTCCTTTATATCGTGGAGCGTATGATAATGGAATAGTATCTATATTTCATGATAATAAAGTTGGGCCTTTACTAGTTATAACTTATAGTGAAGGAAAAGAAATATACATTTGGAGTGTATGAATTCAGACGCCAAAGTATTAGTCTCTAGGGACTCTAAAGGTAAGATACGAGTAGCTGAAGTTGCCTATGATGGTAATGACACTACTCGTGTCTATACTATTTATAGATATACCGGACAATATGAAGGCAAGATGACACAACAACCTAATATTACTGTTGACCGAGGTAAAGCATCTCGTAATATACATCAGCAAGTTGAACTACAATTTAATGCTTTAGTCAAAGGTTATAAAGATAAAGGTTATATCGAACTTGAAAAAGAGATTGACGATTATACTTTAGAAGAACTTCAACAAATATTTGGGGAAGCTCCAACTGGTAGTAATGGGGTTGTTAAACCTATGCTTGCTAAACAAGCAGATAAGGTAACAAATACTAAAATTTATGATAAGGAGTGGTATGCCTCTAGAAAAATAGATGGACTTCGATGTCTTATTTATATGGGTGATGATGGAGAGCTTCATACATCTTCAAGAGGTGCTACAAATTATGATACCGCAATGTTTGAAATTTTGAACAACGAAACACTTATAGAATGTTTCAAAAATCATCCTGGACTTATAATGGATGGAGAAGCTTATCATCATGGGTATACATTGCAGCAATTAAATTCCATAGCTAGAACAATTAAAGATTGTAAAGATATGGAAGCTTTACAATTCTATTGGTATGATGTAGTAGACTTAAATAAACCATTTAAAGATAGACTTAAGTTTATGATGAGTATTAGAGATGAACTTCAATTACAATTCCAACCAGATTGTCAATTTAAGGATACTCTCCGAATACAATTTGTACCACAAGTAGTTGTAAAGGGTTGGGATAATATGATGAATCTTCACAATCAATATGTTTCAGAAGGTTGGGAAGGTCTTGTTATACGTGATCCCGAAAGACCTTATAAGCCTAATGGTCGTACTAACGATATGATTAAAATTAAGGTTTACAAGGACGATTGTTTTAAAGTTGTAGGTAAAGAGGCTGGTTTAAGAGGTTCTGAAGATATGGTCTTTATTATGGAAATGGAAGATGGTCGTACGTTTAAGGCTAAACCATTTGGTGATAGAGAACAAAAAGAAGAGTACTGGAATAACTTTGAAGAAAAGTATAATGGTCATATAGGAGAGTGTAAATTCTTCTATTATTCTGAAGACGGAATACCATTACAACCAGCATTTAAAGCATTTAGAGACGACTTATGACAGAACAAGAAGTAATTAAAAAACGAGAAACTGCTTATGAAAAAGCAGTAAATTCTCTTTTAGAATTGGTTAATGCTATTACTGAAGAAAGAGATTTCTATAAAGAAAAATGTGATAGGTATGACAAATACAGTAACATCTGAACAAGTTGCTGAGAACATGCAAGATGTTCTCGTTCGTACACTTGTCGATTTTGGAAAGCCAACGACATACGTAACTGTACGTATGAAAAATGGATTCACAATTCGTGAATCTACAACCTGCGTAGATCCAGCAAATTACGATGAAGAAATAGGAAAAGAAATTTGTCTTCGCAAGATTGAAGATAAAGTATGGTTCTTATTGGGTTATCAATTACAAGAAGATTTACATCGAGATGAAGTATTATTAGGAGTATGACTTACGAAGTAGAATTTAAAGAAGTAGCTACTGTAGAACGAGTGATTTATTGTACAGTAGAAGCTGACAGTCCTGAAGAGGTTGAAACGAAGGTCAGAATGGGAGATTACATGTTTATGGACAGTTGGGACGACAATGACTTGGGAAGTGAATTTGTGGGCATCGTCTCTATATCGGACGGCGAGAATGAGACGGAATAATTGTTTTCATTGTGGTTATTGTCAAAAAGAATCTAGAGATAATGAAGAAATCTACTATTGCAATGATATTGATTGTGAAGTAGATCCATATGAACCAGCTTGTAGTGATGAAAATTATGACAGTTGAAGAATTATGGGATCAGTATATAGCTGATGCAGTTTACGGGTGGGATATTTATCAAGAGTGGACTAAATCCGATATAGAACAGATTTTACTTGATGAAAAAATAGAATACCAACCCTCTGATTTGGATGCATTACTAGAATATGCTCTTGAAATGCAAAGTGAGATGGTAGAACAAGATAAAGAGAATAATATAAATGATCTTTATCACATCTTAGATGATGCTATTGCTGATACAGATTTTACAGCACATCTCAGTAATGATGAGATTGGAAAAGTTTTAGTAGCATTAGCTTGTTCTTATTTCAATGATTAAATCTTTTCTTATAACAACTTCAGCTCCATATGTGGGTACAGAACAACATTATGGAGCTTATGCTAAAGATATAGATAACTTAACTCGATGGCTTTACGATAATTGGTATGACGAGGAATGTAATAATCTTTATGATTCATACGGATTCCAATGGGAAGAATACTATGAAGATGAGTATGAAGAAGTAAAAGACGAGTATGAAGACTTTGAAGACTTTTGTAATGCTAAATATCAAGAATGGTGTGAAGATTGCTCCATGGAAGTTGAGGAATGTCCAGAAGAAAATTTCGCAGATTATGTTCCAGGTGGTGAAGGTAAATTAGAAATAATCTATGATGAGCGATCAGATAGCTGAAATATGCCAAGCAGCTGTAGAAAAATATGGAAAAGAAGCTCAGACTTGGATGGCTATAGAGGAAATGGCAGAACTTAATAATGCTATAGCTAAATATAGAAGGGGAAGAGTAGGAAATGATGAAGTCTGCGAAGAGATAGCAGATGTTATTATTATGTGTCTCCAACTTGCCGAAATACATGGGGTTGATACAGTTGGAAATTATTTGGAAGCAAAATTAACTAGACTAAAAAATAAACTCAATGCTGCAAATAGTAAGACAAACATGGCAGGAGAGGTATGATATGTACATGCAATGTACAAAGGAACAGTTAGCATCAATGCTTGCTGAACAGACTAAATATATCTGTCCTGAACAATGTGCAGAACTTGCACCAATACAACAAGGACCAATTAATATAGAATATACTACGATTAGTTATGAAAGATAATTTTATTCATGTATGTTTTATCATTGATTCTAGTGGATCAATGTATGGCTCTGAAGCTGATGTAATCGGAGGATTCAAACGAGTAGTTGAAGAGCAAAAAAGTGTAGAAAATGGTCAATGTGCTATAAGTATGATTGACTTTAATAATGAAGCTGAAATTGTTTACATCGGTAAAGATGTAAATGAAATTGAAGACGATTTAGACTACCATGTAGGCGGAGGAACAGCTTTACTCGATGCTATTATGCTAGGAATAGAAAGAGTTCATAATTGGAATCTTTCTTTAGATAGTGCAGAACGTCCGGAAAAAACTATGGTAGTTATAATGACGGATGGAGGAGAAAATTGTTCTCGTAATACTACAACATCGGAAGTAAGAAACAAAATTAAAGAAATGGAAACCGAATTTGGTTGGACATTTGTGTATTTAGGAGCAGATTTAAGTAATGTTAATGATGCTGATAGCTTAGGTATACATACAAGAGGTGTTTCAACTAAAGCTTCTCTTACATCTAATTATGACGTCATTAATACTGTAACATCTGCTTATAGATGTGCAACAGGAAGTGCAGCAACAAAAGCTGCTACTATGGATAGCCTACTTGCAGACGAAATGTCATATATAAACACAGCATATTGTGATCAAACAGGTATAGACATACAATGAATTTAGGTAAAACTAAAAACGCTAACGTCAATTATTTGGCAAAAATTGTGAACATCAGAGAGTTTCAACCACATCCAAAGCCAACTGTGGAGAGACTCAAATGTGCTATTGTAGATGGATTCACAATACTTGTGGGAATTGATTCTGAACCTGGATTATATGTTTATTTTCCAGCAGGTTGTCAAATTAATTCTCATTTTTTAAGTTATAACAACTTATTCCGACATGGAGAACTTAATGCTAATCCTGAGAAAACGGGAATGTTTGATGACAATGGTCGAGTAAAAGCTATTAAGTTACAAGATGTTATATCTGAAGGTTTTCTACTTCCTATCGTTACATTAAATAACTTTGTAACATCTGTTACTAATAAAGAGTTAGAGTGTAAGGAAGGGGAGGAATTTGATTGTGTTAAAGATGGTGATAAAGAATTCTGGATTAACAAAAAATATGTAGTTCATGAACAAACATCAACACCCCGTACAGGTCGTACCAAGAAAAAGTCGAAAAGTATCAACAGAGTGCTTGACGACCAATTCCGATTCCATTACGATACAATTATTATTAAGAAATGTCCTTATGTAATAACTCCGGATTCCCTAATCCATATTTCAAGTAAGGTACATGGAACATCAGGCATTTCTGCATATGTTCAATGTCTGAAAGTTAATCCTTGGCATAGCAAAGTAGCAAGTTGGATATGGCAAAATATCTGGAATAGAGCCATTAACTTTATAGCCATGTTTAAGAAACACGGTACTACTTATACCTTCGAATTAGATGATAGAGAGTATGATTATCTCTATGCTTCTAGAACAGTCATTAAGAACGCCGAATACAATCCAAATGTAACTTCAGGTTTCTATGGATTTGATATTTGGGAAGAAGCTGACAAAATCATCAGACCCAAATTAGAGAAAGGTATGACTCTCTATTATGAGATTTTAGGTTTCTTACCTGGAAATAAATATATCCAAAAAGGATATGACTATGGCTATTCTCCAGAAATAGAAGGAGAATATAAATATGGAAAGAATTTTGGAATTAGGGTATATCGTATTACTTATACTAATGTAGATGGTAAAGTATTTGAATTCTCTCCAAGAGAGGTTCAGATATGGTGTAAAGAACATGATTTGATCCCAGTAACAGAACTATATTACGGAAAAGCTTGTGATTTATATCCTGATTTATCTCCTGACATACATTTTAGTGAGAACTTTATTGAGAGGTTGGCCAATGATAAAAACTTCTATATGGAGTGTGATTCACCGGATTGCAACAATAAAGTCCCACACGAAGGTGTAGTAATTAAAATTGACAATATGAAACCAGCTGCCTTTAAGTTGAAATGTTTTAAGTTCTTAAATAAAGAACAACAACAACTTGATAAAGGTGAATCTAACATTGAGGATGAGGCATGAAACATTATTTAATCTGTGGCTCTTGTGATTGGGCTGATGAATTCGATGTTCATTTTTATGAAATTATAGACGAAGAAGATTATTTAATTTATACTACCACGAAGTCTAAATTTGGTGAATGGTTAGGTGGTTATTATTTTGGAACCAATGAAGGTTGGGACTACGACTTTGACTATCTAAACTGGGAACCAATAGAATTAACTGAAGAGCAGTATAATGCTATCAAAGATTTACCTATAACTGGTGAAAGAATCTTTGAAAGACTCTATGAGGACATTTGGGATAAATTAAATGAAGAAGGTTTAATAGGAGAAGACGAAAATTTTGATGATTTTCCTATTGAAAAGAAACTAGAATTAATAAAGGAGTATGCGAATATGTGTAATGAGTGACCTTCATGGTTACTTACCTCCTGCTCATAATTCCGCAGAAATTACTTTGATATGTGGAGATATTCTACCTCTAAATATTCAGAGTAATATTAATAAAAGTAAACAATGGTTAAAAACAGAATTTGCCTACTGGGTCTTAAATTGGCCCAGTAGCAAAGTTTACTTTATTGCCGGAAATCATGATTTTGTATTCGATGGACATTGGAACTCTAATGAAACAGCAGAACTTAGTCTACTAACAGAAGGAAAAGCCGTATATCTTGATGGACAAACTACTAAAGAATATATTGACTCGGAAGGTACTATTCATACTATATTTGGAACACCTTATTGTCATATATTTGGTAATTGGGCTTTTATGCGTTCTGATAAATTGTTAAGAGAATTATATGAACCAATGCCAAGATATTGTGAAATAGTAATTTCTCACGATGCTGCAGACATTAATGATATGGGTATGGTACCACCTAATATATGGCATCCTAATGAATCAGTTAATGCTGGTAATAAAGTGTTAGCAGAATTCATAAAAGATCGTATTCCTAAGTATTATTTCTGTGGTCATATTCATGATGGAAACCATCAAGTAACTACTATTGATGGAACTACAATGGCTAATACATCTATACTCGATGACAATTACCATTTTCACTACGAGCCTATGTATCTTGATATTTAGTTTTTTAACAATTTTTATATTGGGGTATATAATATGTAAAGATACTATTGATGAGGAAACTGACTTTATGTATAAATATTGTTCCAGATACTCTAATAACTTATAAAAATTAAAACAATGGAAAAAGAAGTTTTTGAAAGACTTTTGAAAGAATTTTCAGAGGTAAATGAAAGAGCAGGTAAGCTCAGAGATTTCATCTTGGATGAAAAGAAAATTAAAGAAATAGATAACTTAAACAAAGATCTTTTAATTGCTCAACTAAAAGCTATGGAAGCATATTTATCAATACTTTCAATTCGTATTGGATTAAATGCTCCTCATGAAATGGTAGAAGCAATGACTTCTGAAGAGAAGAAAGAAGAAACTGTAGAAGAAAACACAGAAAACGTAAGTGAATAAGAAAGTAATATTTACTGACAGGTCAAATGAACTATTAACTAGCTATCTCAGAGATATTTCTAAATATAAAATTTTAGAGCCTCCTGAGATAGCTAGACTTGTTTTAGAAGCTCAGGAAGGTAACCAAGAGTCAAAAAATAAGGTGGTTCAATCAAA
>Ga0326513_10000576_pt1 | contig 31468 bp, 52 predicted proteins | sample 2_2465_0518_D_FD_203654 | JGI IMG/M metagenome (GOLD analysis project Ga0326513, IMG submission 203654) | Bovine rumen microbial communities from UC Davis, California, United States - 2_2465_0518 | ecosystem: Host-associated > Mammals > Digestive system > Stomach > Rumen | place: USA...
AGCATTGTGTTGACGAGTCATGCATATAACGGGTGTAGTATATGGCCAGTGAAAATAATTTTGTACAAATATATGACCAAAAGAAAAGAAAGCGCCTGATCAAGAAAGAAAAGGCGCGTCTTTTGTTATTTTTCGGCGAAAAAGAGGATCTCGCGAGTGGCTTGATCGACCTCGCAGCGACGCAAAAGGTAGTTCTCGATGAGACGGCGGAGCTGATCAAGAGGGACGGCGTCGTCGAAGAATACAAGAACGGCGAGAACCAGTACGGCCGCAAAAAAAGCTCCGCAGTAGAGGTCCACACGAAGTACTCCTCGGAGTATGTCAAGACCATCACAGCGCTCGCAAATCTGAGAGGAGCTGACGGCGGAGAAGCGAACGACGAGTTCCTGCAGTTCATAGCCAGAAGGAAAAAGTGATGTCATACGTTCTTGAATATGCAGAGGCTATTCAGGACGGCAGGATCCTCGCAAACGACTACATCAAAGCGATGTACTCAAGACTCGCAGACGCTGCCCTGAAGCCCGGCAAGTATCATCTCGATACAGACATATCAGACGCACACATAGACTTCATCGAAACATTCTGCAAGCAGTCACAGGGAGTCATGGGAGAGCCTCTCAAGCTGGAGCTCTTTCAGAAGGCGAAGCTCGAAGCGACATTCGGGTTCGTCGATGACAATGACGTCAGGCAGTTCACTGAAGTGGACGACTTCAGGGGCAGGAAGAACGGCAAGACCACAGAGATGGCTGCCGTCTCCCTGGATCTCCTGTGCAACGATGACGAAGGCGCTCCGGAGATCTACTTCATAGCGACGAAGATCGACCAGGCAAAGAAGGGATATGACGAGGCTGTCCGCATGATGAGGCACAGCCCGTTCCTGAGCAAACACCTGAAGAAGCGAGCGTCCGACATCTATTTTCAGTGGAATGAGGGCATCATCAAGCCGCTGGCCTCAGATGTCAAGAAGCTCGACTCGTACAACTCTCATGCAGTTGTCGTAGACGAGCTCGGAGCGATAACGAACCGCCGGATCTACGACGACATGAAGCAGTCAACCTCATCCAGGAGACAGCCTCTCGTGTTCTGCATCAGTACGAACAACTTCGTCAGAGGCGGGATCTACGATGCACAGGTCAAGTACGGCCTCGACATGCTCAAGGGCACCGTCAAGGACGAGCACTTTCTGTTCCTCTACTACGCGCTGATGAAGAAGGAGCAGTGGCTCGACCAGAAATACTGGATCATGGCGAACCCGGGCCTCGGACCGATCAAGCGCATCGAGAAGCTGCAGCAGTCAGTCGAGAAGGCAAAGCAGGATCCTGCCTACAAGCCGACGGTCCTCGTGAAAGACTTCAACCTGAACGAGAACGAGAATGCGGCATGGCTCAGAGCCGATGCTGCGATAAACAAGACCATATTCCCGGACGCAGAGCTCCGAGACGCATACTGCGTCGGAGGATGCGACCTGTCGAGCACATACGACCTGACATGCGCAACAATGCTGCTCAAGAAGAACCTCGAGGGGCCGTGGATAGTTCTGCAGAAGTACTTCCTGCCTGAGAGCAGGCTTGAAGAGATAGACAAGCAGAACGAACCGGAAGCTCCGTACAGACTCTGGGCAGAGCAGGGCTGGCTGACAGTCTGCGAAGGCACACAGGTCAGATACAGTGATGTCACAGCCTGGTTTGTGGAAATGGTCAGAGAACGCGGCCTTCGCCCTCTCTGGGTAGGCTACGACAGAGCGCTGGCGGGATACTGGGCAGAAGAGATGATCAGCTACGGCTTCGACATGGAAAAGATCGCCCAGGGAGCTAAGACGTGGACGTATCCGTTCAAGAGCCTGAAGGCAGAATTCCAGGCACACAACATCATCTATCAGGACAACCCGATGCTGCTGTGGTGCCTCATGAACACGAGAGTCAAGTCGCTCAATGCAGAGGGCATCGAGTCACAGATGCCGGTCAAGATAAAGCAAAATAAACGCATAGACGGCGTTGTATCTCTCCTGAATGCATACACATGCATGAAAGGGCATGAAGAGGAATACATGCAGGCCGTAAAGATGGCGGAAAGGAGAGAAGAGTGAATCCATTCAAGAGCCTGATAGATCGCTTCCGTGCGATCAAGAGGAGCCTGACTAACTGGAGAGAGTTCGGTTCCTTTACGAGTATTTTCTTCCCGTTCGGAAGGAACATGTACAAGTCGGATTTAGTCCGCTCGTGCATCAGAGCACTGGCGGATCACACATCGAAAGCGAACCCGGTGTGCAAGGACAAAAAGCTGGAAATGCTGCTGAAAATGAGGCCGAACCCGTTCATGAACGGAAAGGCCTTTTTGTATAAGGTCCGCACGATGTACGAGCTGACAAATACGGTTTTCATCATGATAGTCAGAGATGATCCGACAAAGGGAAACAAGCCCGTCGGCTTCTATCCGGTCCCGTATGCATCATTTGAGGCGATGCAGGCGCAGTCCGGAGAGATCTACATCCAGTTCACGATGCCGAACGGGAACCAGCTGACAGTCGCATGGGCAGATCTGATAGTCCTCAGGAAGGACTACAACTCTTCGGACATAGCCGGAGACGACAACTCGCCTATCCTCGAGACCTTAGATCTGATCGAAACGTCGAACCAGGGCATCTCGAATGCCATCAAGTCCACAGCAAACCTCAGAGGAATCATCAAGTCGACGAAGGCGATGCTGGATCCGAAGGACCTCAAAACCATGAGAGACCAGTTCGTTCAGGACTACATGGGCATAGCGAACGAAGGCGGAGTCGCAGCACTCGACTCGACGCAGGAATTCAAGGCCCTGGAGATGAACCCGACGATCACAAACTGGTCGCAGATGAAGGAATTCAGAGAGAACTGCTTCAGATACTTCGGCGTCAACGACGAGATCATCATGTCGAAGCAGAAGCCGGAGCAGATGCAGGCATTCTATGAATCAAAGATCGAGCCGTTCCTGATCGAGCTGTCCCTCGAGATGACATCGAAGCTCTACACGAACATCGAGATCTCACACGGCAGCGCGGTCCAGTATGAGGCGGACACGATCCAGTTCATGTCGACCGCAGAGAAGCTGTCTCTGGTGCAGATGGTCGACAGAGGAGCGCTGACTCCTAACGAGTGGAGAGCTGCGCTGAACCTGCACCCGCTTGAAGGCGGAGACGTGCCGGTCAGAAGACTCGACACAGCACCGGTCGAAGACGTGAAAGACAACAAGGAGGAAGACGAGGATGAGTAGAGAGATAGAGAACATCGAGAGACTGATCGACAACAAGAAGGCTCAGTTCAGAGACTTCCAGATCATGAACATAGAGGTCAGAGAGGCCGCAGAAGGCGAGCCTGAGAAGCTGATCATCAGAGGCGTCCCTTGCGTATTCAACCAGGAGACGCTGCTTTTCAGATGGGACAACTACATGGTTTTTGAACAGGTCGACGAGAGAGCCTTTGATGAGGCCGACATGTCGGACGTCATATTCAACTACAACCATGGCGGCAGGGTATTCGCCAGGACCAGAAACAACAGCCTGAAGCTGAACGTCAACAGGGACAAGAAGCAGCTGGAGATGGAGACAGAGCTCTGGGACGATGACGAAGGCCACAAACAGCTATACCGCGACATCAAACGCGGGAATATCGACAAGATGTCATTTGCATTCACGATCAAGAGTCAGGAGAGGACTACGGAGGAGACCAAAGAGAACGACGTCGTAGTCTACAAGGTGCATCGCAAGATCACCGGCATCGACAAGCTCTTCGACGTGAGTGCAGTTGATATACCGGCATATGATGCCACAGAAATCAGCGCGAGGAGAATGTTCGAGGCGGAAAGCAAAGAACAGGAAGCGGAAAGCAGAAAGGCGGTAAGCCTGGCCCTTGCAAGGTACAACTACGTAAAAGAAAGGACTAAGTAAAATGACACTCGCAGAAATAATCGCAAGAATCAATCAGATTGACGCAGAGGTCAGAAGCTGCACAGAGGCAGCACAGATCGAAGCGCTGACCGCAGAGCTCGAGGAGCTCCAGGAGAAGAGAGCACAGCTCGAGGCAGCTGTTGCAAGGAAGAAAGAAGCTCGCGGCATCCAGTCCGGAGTAGTAGACACAACTGTAGTCGCTACGGGCGCAGCTTCAGCTGAGGAGAGAACATATGACGCATCGTCCCCAGAGTACAGAAGCGCATTCCTCAAGAACATCGCCGTCGACAGAGACGGCAACCACTTCCTCGGAGACATGACGAAGGAAGAGAGAGCGGCATTCACATTCATGACATCGAACACCAGCGCAGTGGTACCTACCACAATGCTGAACAAGATCGTCGACAGAGTCAAAGCTGACGCCCCGATGATCGAGGACGCTGTCATGACAGCCATCGAAGGCGTATTCTCCTACCCTGTCAGAACAGCAATCGCTCAGGGCGATGCTGCCGTCGTCGGCGAAGCCGCTGCAAACAACGACGAGCAGGACACATTCGTTCTCGCTACCCTCACAGGCGTAGACATCAAGAAGCACGCCATCATGACCCGCAGAATGCAGTTCCAGTCTGTCGACGCATTTGAAGACTGGCTGGTAGCTGACATCTCCAAGAGGATCGCAGTTGCAGAGGAAGCTGTCGCAAGAGCAAGACTTGACGGTACTGCTCCGGCAACAGGTGAGACTGCAAATGCAAACGTCAAGATCAACGCATCCAACGTCCTGACAGGTCAGGCATACACGGATGCAGTTATCCGCAACATCTTCTCGCTCCTCGATGAGAATGGTGAAGTCGTGATCTACGCAAACTCGCAGACCATCTGGAATGGCCTCGCAGGAATCGTAGACGCAGACAACAAGAAGATCATGATCCCGAACGGCATGGTAGATCCAGTTGTTCAGGGCAGGATTTACGGTGCGTCCGTAAAGAAGGACTCCAACCTCGCCGCAAACGTTGCATACTTCGGCGTCAAGGGCGCTCTGAAGGCCAACAAGTTCGGCCCGATGGAGGTATTCCCTACACGCGAAGCTAAGACCGGCAACATGATCTACACCGGCGTAGAGACCTTCGACGCAGGCCTTGAGAACGACAAGGCGTTCGTAAAGGTAACTTTTACAACGGGGCAGTAGAGCCGGCCCGCAGCAGCGCACACATTTACACGAATGAGGAACTGAGCGCAATGACGATCGCGCAGATCAAGGCTCTCGCCGAGGAGCTCGGATACACGATCACGAAGAGCCTCAAGGCGGACATCATCGCAGAGTTCCTCGAACAGCAGGAATTGTAGAGCACAGGAGGTTAAGACGACATGATGGTACCTGTAATTGAGCAGATCAAGACCGCGAAGCGTATCAGGCACTCCGGGCTTGACAGCGAAATAGACAGGCTGGTCAAGACAGCCCGTGCCAATATCAAGAGGGCTGGTGTGCGTGAAGACAAAGCAAACAGTGACGACGACCTCATTATCGAGGCCGTCGTCACTTTTGTGCTTGCAAAACTTGCAGATACACCAGAGATGAGTGACAAGTACGAGGAATCGTATCGGATCCAGCTGGACGAACTGAGGAAGAGTGAGGGGTACAGATGTACAACGACATCATCGAATTCGGAAGAATAAAGTACACCAAAAACGAATACGGACAGGAAAAAGAGACTATCGAATGGCGTGAGGTATACGCGGAAGTGACAAGCGTGTCCCGGTCAGAGTTCTATGCTGCAGCGATGGCCAACATCCGGCCGACGTGCGTTTTTGCGATCGCAGACAAGGACGACTACCAGAACGAGAAGGTGGTCAGGTACCAGGGGCTCACATACGACGTCATCAGGACGTATCACGCATTAGATAATTATCGCCTCGAGATAACCGCGGAAATGCGGGAGCGCGACGGAAACCGCACGAAAGGAGCTGAATAATGGCGACGATCCCTATCAAGGAGGTCCTCGAGAGCACCGGAATCTATACGGCATATTTTGAAATCGAGAGTGAGATCGAAGCACCGTATATCGTCTGGCGCGGAAAAGGTCAGAACAACTTCATAGCTGACGACACATTCTACTTCAAGATGGGCAACACCTACGAAGTGGACTACTACTTCCTGGAGAAGTCCGAAGACGTAGAGGACATGATCGAGCAGAAGCTCCTCGATGCAGGATTTTTGTACACGAAGGGCGAGGACCTGCGCGACTCGGAGACGAAGGAGTTCCTGATCATATACGATGTCCGTCCGGGCAGCGACCGGTACGACGAAGACGAGGAGGTCTGATCATGGGCAAGAGGATATCCGTAGATCAGCTGGCAGGCGAAATTCAGAATATCCTCAAGGAATACAACGATGACGTGAGCATGGGCATCACACGGCAAACGGTAGCAGTCGCGGAAAAAGGCGCTCAGGCCGTCAACAGCTCCGCTGCAGGAGCAGGCTTCGGCGGCCGCAAGTATAAGCGCTCATGGTACGCGAGAACGGAAGCCCTGAACAGAGTACACGCTGACGTCGTCATATGCAGCCGGGAGTACAGAGTGGCACATCTCCTCGAGAAGAGCCATCCGGTCGGCTACAAGGGCGCACACTTTACTGGACGCCCGCACATTGAGCCTGTCGAGCAGATCATCATCAAAGAATACGAGCAGGAATGCAAGAGAATCATCACGAAACATTAGCCACAAGGAGGAAATTCATAATGAGCGACACACCTAAGAACAAAATCAAGTACGGCCTGAAAAACGTGCATTATGCAGTCGCTACCATCGCCGACGACGGCAGCGCTACATACGGCACTCCGGTCAGGATCCCAGGCGCCGTGAACCTCTCCCTCGAACCTCAGGGAGACCGCGACCCTTTCTATGCGGATGACGTGGAGTACTTCGTTTCTATCTCAAACACAGGATACGAGGGAGATCTCGAGATCGCACTTGTGCCTGAGTCGTTTGAGAAGGATGTCCTGAAGGCAATCGAGGACACCAAGAAAGTGCTCTTCGAGGAAGTCAGTCCTGAGATCGTGCACTTCGCACTGCTCTTCCAGTTCGCAGCTGACAAGAAGAACATCAGGCACTGCTTCTATAATTGCACAGCCATGAGACCTACGGTCGAAGGCGAGACCAAAGGCGAGAACATCGAGCCGAAGACAGAGACCCTCTCCCTGAGAGCAGGATCAGTCTACTTTGAGGCTCTCGACAAGGATATCGTCAAGGCAAAGACTAAAGCGGACACAGATACGACCACACACGACGGCTGGTTCAGCGCCGTAGTGACGCCTACTTCCGGCAATTAGTCAGCAATTATGAGGAGGAAAGCTATGTATAAAGAGGTCACAATAGGCGACAAGACCATACCGATGCTCTCAATGGCATCAGTAGATCTGTACTACAAGAACGTATTCGGCGAGGATCCGATCAAGCTGCAGACGCAGGAGATGGATCCGGGCGACATGGTGAACTTCACAATTCGCATGGGGTTCATCATGGCCGAGTTCGCAAAGCGCAAAGAGCGCAAGGAAATGATGAAGCTGAATGAAGAGGCTTTCTACGACTGGATGGACCAGTTTGCGAGAGAAGATCTGTGTGACATAGATAAGCTCACCGAGATCCACGATGTCTATGAGGGCAACACAGTCAGCACATCAGAATCAAAAAAAGCGGAAGACCAGTAGACAGAGAGTGGAATGTCGCACTGTTTACACTTAGAAGCATCCAGGTCGGGCTAACATTAGCCGACCTGGATTTTCTTACATATGGTCAAATCATGGACATTCTAATAGAACACTCGAACGACGACTGCGAATACGCCGAAATAGCGACGCAGGCAGACTTCGACGCATTCTAACATAACGGAGAAAAATATGGCGTCAGGAAGAATCAAGGGCATAACAATCGAAATCGAGGGCAAGACCGACAAGCTCAACAATGCCCTCAAAGGAATAGACGGCCAATTAAATAAAACACAAAGATCGCTCAAGGATGTCGACAAGCTGCTGAAGCTGAACCCGGGCAACACGGAGCTGCTGAAGCAGAAGCAGAAGCAGCTGGCGGACTCTATCAAGCAGACGAAGACAAGACTCGACCAGCTGAAAGAAGCTCAGAGCCATGTCGATGAAGGCACTGCTGAATGGGATGCACTCCAGAGAGAGATCATCGACACGGAGGGCAAGCTCAAATCACTCGAGAAAGAGTATCAGAAGTTCGGATCTGTAGGAGCTCAGCAGGTAGCGGCCGTCGGCGAGAAGATGAAGACCGTCGGCGGGAAGATGTCCGAAATAGGGCAGGATCTCACGACAAAGGTCACGCTGCCGCTGGCAGCTGCCGGCGCGGTCGGCGCGAAGAAGTTCGCAGAAGTCGACAAGGTCATGCAGCTCACAAACAAGACCATGGGCAACACCGAAGCGCAGGCGCAGCTCCTGGATGAAGCCATGAAGAGCGCTGCAGCAAACTCCACATACGGCATGAGCGACGCTGCCACAGCGACGCTCAACTTCGCGCGTGCGGGACTGAATGCGGAGCAGGCAGCCTCAGCACTGGCTCCGGCAATGAACCTCGCTGCAGGTGAAGGTGGAAACCTCGACACCGTATCCGCCGGGCTCGTGGCAACGATCAACGGCTTCGGAGGATCCTTCGACGATGCGGCAAAATACGCGGATGTATTCGCAAATGCATGCAACAACTCCGCGCTGGATGTAGACAGCCTGGCCGAGTCAATGAGCATCGCGGCGCCTATCTTTAAGGCTGCCGGCTATGGCGTCAACGACGCAGCTCTGTACATGGGCATTATGGCAAACAAGGGCATCGACGCAAATGTAGCGGCGAACTCCCTGAAGACAGGTCTGGCCAGACTGGTAGAACCATCGAAACAGGGTGCGGCATGGCTGGAAAAACTGGGCGTAGAGGTCACAAATGCGGACGGGTCGATGAAAGACTCAGTGACAGTGCAGAAAGACCTGCACAAGGCATTCGCGGGCCTCTCAGAGTCGGAGCAGATCGCGGCCGCGTCAGCGATCTTCGGCAAGAACCAGATGTCGAACTGGCTGGCGCTGATCAATACTGCTCCGGGCGAAGTAGACAGCTTGTCTGCGGCACTCGGAGAAGAAGGCACGACGGCAGAAATGGCAGAGGCCATGATGTCAGGCTTCGGAGGATCTATTGAGAAACTGAAGTCAAGCATCGACGTCGCGGCGACATCACTCGGACAAGCGCTCGCGCCGACGATCCTGAAAGTCGCTGAAGGCATACAGAAAGCGGTCGACTGGTTCAACAGTCTCTCAGAGTCACAGCAACAGCTGATCGCAAAGATCGGCCTCATCGTAGCAGCTCTCGGCCCGGTGCTCCTCATCGGCGGGAAGCTGCTGATAGGCATCGGCCAGCTCATGACATTCGCGCCGCAGATAGCGGCGTTCGGAGGGGTCCTTGTGAAGGGCTTCGGCCTCGTCAAGGCCGCGATAGCGGGCCTGTCGTTCAATCCTATCGTTTTAGGAGTGGCGGCGGCAGTCGCGGCAGGAATATGGCTGTGGAAGAACTGGGATACAGTCAAAGCGAAGGCCGCGGAGCTGAAGGCGAACATAGCCGCGAGATGGAACGAGCTCAAAGCAAACACGGCAGCAGGATGGGAAGCAATGAAGACGTCCGTCTCCACGAAAGTGACAAGCATGGTCACATCGGCGAAGTCGAAGATCCAGTCACTGAAGTCATCAGCTGCGACCGCATGGGCCGGCATGAAGACAAATGCAGCATCGACCTTCGAGTCGATAAAGTCGGCCATAACGACAAAACTGCAGTCCGCAAAGGACAAAGTCACGAGCATCGTCCAGGCGATCAAGAACAAGTTCCCATTCAAGCTGGGCAAGATCATCAGCTTCAGAGTGCCGAGCATCTCACTGAATACGAGCACGAGGAAGGTCCTCGGAAAAACGATCACATATCCGTCAGGGTTCAGTGTCAGCTGGCATAGACGGAACTACGATGTCCCGATGGAGTACAAGCGCAAGACGGTCGTAGCATCACCTGGCAGACTTGATGGATATGGAGACGGAGCCGGTTCCGAGATCGTATACGGCAAGCGCAAGCTGCTCAGAGACGTCGCATACGTAGCGAAAGAACTCGGCAACAGGCAGGTCACGGTCAACGTCTACGCAAGGGATGACCAGAGCGCTCGCGAGATCGCGATGCAGGTCAGGAACATACTCGTCAACGACGAACAGAATCACAGGATGGCATGGGCATGAGAAACTATCTGATTTTCGGCGGAGTGAACTCCGCAAACTACGGCATATATATAACGGGCTCCGGAGTATACGATGCTCCGGAGCGTGTCGTTGAGAGGGTCGCCGTACCAGGGAGGAACGGGACGCTGGTGATAGATCAGGACAGATACGAGAACATATCTGTCGAGTATCCCGCATTCGCATTCGGGAAGTCGCGCAAAGAATTCCAGGACAAGATAGACGCATTCAGAAACGCTATCGCATCGCAGATCGGATACAAGCGACTCGAAGACTCGTATCACCCTGAAGAATACAGAATGGCAACATATGCAGAGGGACTCAAAGTGGACGTCGGACCATACGGCGGCTCCGGCAGGTTCACACTGAAATTCAACTGCAAGCCTCAGCGGTTCCTGAGGGACGGAGAGCACTCCATAGCAAAGGCAAACGGCGAAAAGATAATCAACCCGACGGAGCACAGCTCGGAACCGCTGCTCGTAGTCAACGGATACGGTGACATAGGGATCGGAGACTACGACATTCGCATAGATGACGTCCTGATCGGACAGATCAATGTTAGCGACAGGATCACCGTCCAGAATCAGGACCTTGTCAGGTCGTGGAACATCAACGAAGCGCAGTACAATCCGGGCGACCACGTAACGATCAGCGGGATGACACTGAAGACCGTATTCACGATCACAAACAGCGCGTCCTTCTTCGATTATGAGCCGGAAGGCGAGCGTACAATGGGCATTGAATTCTGGAGCACAAGCGAAAGAGACGCAACGCTCTCGTACAGTAAGTCAGGAAAGACTGCAAACTTCGGAGTGGTAGTGCCTGCGATAGAGCTGACGATAGGGCAGAATCTGACGAAGAGATATCAGATCCGCTCCACGATCAACGTGCAGAATAACACAGACTGGCAGAGCCAGAGGCTATATGACACTTATCTGTTCAAATACGAAAACGGCACGCTGTCAGTCAGCATAGACCGCATGTACTTCAATCAAGGCGGAGCGCTGAGCATCGCAAACCCACGGGAGACATGTACCATCGAGCTGGGAACAATCACAGGAGACTCAACAGTGTCGATCCTGGATGATACGATCTACATCGACTGCGAGATAGGCGAAGTCTATTCGATAAGAGAGGGCGAGCTCGTACCACTGAACTCGACAGTCAGCCTCGGCTCAGATCTGCCGAAGCTGAAACCGGGCGAGAACGAGATCACATTCAGCGAGACGATCGAAGGCCTGAAAATAACTCCGAGGTGGTGGCAGATATGATCCCGATACTATACAACTCAGACGAAACGAGCTTCGCATCAAACGGCCTCGGAAGACTGCGCGACACCATATCCTGCCGATGCTCTGAGGAGAGGAACGGCATTTTTGAATGTGACTTCGAGTATCCTGTCAACGGGCAGAACTACGACCGCATACTCCTCGGCAGAACGATAGCCGCAAAGTATGACGACAGCGAAGATCTGCAACCCTTCGACATAGTCTCGAACTCGGAGCCGATCAACGGGATAGTGAAGTATCATGCGGTACATATAAGCTACAGACAGTCAAAGCTGACTGCGTTCGGGACCGGCATCAACAGCCTGGCGGCAGCATTCGCCATGCTGGACAACGCTAAGCCCGACAACCCATTCACATACGAGACGGACAAGGCGAGCGACGGATACCTCGCAGTAGGCGACGGAGTGCCTCGCTCGGTAAAGTCTATCCTCGGAGGCGTCGAGGGCTCGATACTGGACACATACGGCGGCGAGTACAAGTACAACAAGTTCATAGTGAGCCTCCTGACATCACGCGGATCAGACAAAGGCTTCGCGATCCGCTACGGCGTCAACTTGCTCGACTATAACAATGACACAAACTACTCGGAGAGCTTCAACTCATGCATCCCGTACTGGGCAGGGACAAACTCGAGCGGCGGGCCTCTGGTAGTAAGAGGCGCAAGAGTGGACTCGGGCCTGCCAAGCTATAACGGGCGCATAGAATGCGTCCCGCTGGATCTGACAAGCAAGTTCGAGTCACAGCCGACGGCAGCACAAGTCGAGGCAGCTGCCCGGACATACATGCAGAGCAATCAGGTCAACCTGCCGGCGCAGACGATAAAGGTCAATTTTATCCGCCTGCAGGACTCGGAAGAATACGCAGAATATGCTGCGCTCCTCGACTGCAAACTGTGCGACACCGTGAGAGTGATATTCCCTCGCTACAACATGGACGGGAAGTTCAAGATCGTCAAAACGGTCTACAACTCCCTGACAGAGCGCTATGAAGAGATGGAACTCGGAGCGCTGTCGACCACGTTATCACAGGCCCTCGGGCTGAGTAAATAAACAAAGGAGAAAGGCATGGCACAAGTCAAAAACATCAACATGACGCCTGACACCATACTGCCGTATCTGAAGCTGAGCCAGTATGACGTAGGGCGCGAGATCAGCTTCGTCATGAAAGACGGCTCCCAGGAGTACACAGTACCATCCGGAGCGACAGTCAAGCTCGAGGGTACGAAACCGTCAGGCCTCGGCTTCACGATCACGTGCACAGTGGACGGATCAACGGCCACGGCAGTCACGACAGCAGGCATGACCGACGAATGGGGCACGGTCGTAGCAGAGCTGGTGGTCAGGCAGGGAGATAACAGACTCGGATCCTCGAATGTCAGGTTCGACATCGAAAGATCTCCGCATCCGGAAGGCACAACAGACGGAAGCGCAGAGCAGATCATCCCGGCGCTGACGCTCCTGCTGAGACAGATCGAGGAAGATCTGGATGATGCAGAGGCTGATATCGAAACGATGACGCAGCTGAAGACAGCAACGGAGACGGCGGCAGGAAATGCTGCGGCATCCGCGACTGCTGCAGGCCAGTCGGCCACAGCGGCAGCTGCATCAAAGACAGCGGCAGAGACCGCAAAAGGCGCGGCGGAGACAGCTCAGACAGCTGCAGAGACCGCACAGGCTGGCGCAGAGGCAGCACAGGCGAGAGCGACGGAGATCGTGGCCGGCTGCATCACCATAGACGCAGAGACGTCAGAGCTGATCATCTACGAATAGGAGGAAAACATGGCAGGAGAAACTAAGAAAGTAGTAAACATCAAACAGCTTGACGAGATCAAGGATGTGCTCGAAGTCATCGCAATGAACACCGGAGAAGACTCCTCCGAGATCACGGACTGGTCAGCACTGAAGAGATTTATCCGCGGAGGCTTCATCAAGAAGGTCCTGCAGGTAGGCGACAAGCTGAAAGCATCCAAAGAAACAAGCCTCTCCGTGACCGTCACAGGAGCGATCTCGGCGGCGACGGTCGACGAGGACGCATTCATAGCAGCGACAGGACACACAGGAACAGCGGCATATGAATTCACATTTGACGGTGCTGCATGGCGCCTCCACGGCGAAGAGGTAGAGCTGGCAGCATACGGCATCACAGCAACAGGAACGCCTCATGCAGAGGACACGATAGTCGTACACGAAGCGGCCTCTGACATCATTTTTGACGTCGTTGCCATCGACTACGACGTACCCGCAAACGCAGACCTCGAGCACAGCATCACGCTCCTGACTCAGGACTGCATGCATTACAGTGCGATACCGTACAATGAAAGGCAGGCACTGTACGCTGTCAGCGCGGACGTATTTCCGGACGGCATGCCAGCAGGCACATATACAGTAAACTGCGACCACGCGTGCTATGAAGGCACAACAGCTGAAGACGGGCCTATCAACTTCACAACCACGCAGGCGATCCCTGTCGGAGGCAAGATCAGACATACTCAGATCGGATATTATAGGAGCAGCTATAGCCGCGCAACAGTTCTCACCGGCACGTTCACAACATATGATCAGAACGGAACTGTCATAGAGTCAGGGCTCGCATCAGTGGACGGAGAAGCAGGAACGGTTCTCGGAACCACAACGGCAAACTCGCCGACATACAAAGTGGGCGATCACATGAACTACTCACAGCGCCAGGCATACGGGTCAAACAATCCGTTCCACTCCGCACAGCAGAAGTGGAGAGACAGCGACGCTGCAGGAGCGGCGTCTGGGCAGATCGCTTCGTGGTGGTATCCATCAAACGAATGGGACATGCCGGTCAAGTCAACTATGCCAGGGTTCCTGCACGGCTTCGACCCTGAATTCGTTGCATGCATTGCACAGGTCAGGAAAAGAACATATCTCTATCCGATAGACAGACCGGATGCGACGGCATACTCGGATGCAGTTTGGAAGACATGGGCGCCGAGCATGACAGAAATGGGCTTCGGAAACAATGACGGCGTATGTGAGACATCAGTGAAGCCGGACGGCACTCTCGCCACTCAGGCAGCCTTCGACATGTTCGTAGGCGCAGAGAACGTTGACAGGATCAAGTCATACAGCGGATCCGCGAGATACTGGTGGCTGAGATCTCCGGGCCCGTGGAACGCGGGCGACGTTCGCGGCGTGGCTCCTGCGGGAGCTCTGCACAGCAGCGGCGCGTACAACACCCTCGGGGGCGTGGCCGGCCTGGTTATAGCATAATCTGACATCTGAACCGATCAGGAGTCGGCCGGCAGGCTGACATCCTGGTCGGAGGGATACAGAAACATGAGAGACAGAAAAAACAAAACACCGACAGAAAAGACAGCAGCGCTGAGGATCACACACAGCCTGACGAAAGAAACCCTGCAGCTCATGAATCGCGAAAAGGTATTTCCGAAGAAGGCACGATGGCAGATCTGCTACGAGCTGGCGGAGATCGTGAACAAATATCACACCTGCGTGATGTTTGCGAACGGCATCAACGTCGACTGCCACGCACTGTTTGTGCTGCGACACATAAATGTCGCATGCGCACAGGCGTGGCTTTATGTATTGACGGCAAAAATGAGCCTCGCGGTAGACGTTCTCGAAATAAACGCAGACAAGCTCGAAAACTGGGCAGGGCTCCACAACGAGGCGACAAGGTGTATGTCAGCGTGGAAAGCGTCGGATAAGCGAAGATACTCTCCTAAGCACGGAGAACTGACAGACGCGGATCTCGCAGAAGCGGAGAATGCGGTCAGAAGGATCCTCGCTGATACTGGTATCTTCGGCAGCGTAATGCCGTAAGGATATAGGGAGCCGTCATATCTCCGAACCCGTGGAACGCGAACAACGTTCGCAACGTGACTCCTGCGGGAGCTCTGAACAACAACAACGCGTACAACACCAACGGGGGCGTGGCCGACCGTGAGAAAGCGAGTATCGAGTAGGCACCCGCCGAAAGCAGTGCGCTCACACAGGGGACGGTCTTCCTGATCGCATAGCGACAAAAACAAGCCATACCCGAAAGGTCAAAATCGGGTCTATGGGCTCGCAAAAGCGGCGATGGCGACCGTGGTCCGCATATGCCGATCACGAACTAAAGCGGGAGGTAAGATGGGCGAGCAATTTGACAAAGCTGCTTCGCTCAACGAGCTCTGCAAAGCAGCGAAAGAATGTAAGAGGGGCGTGACATGGAAAGCCACGCCGGTAGAGTATTACATCACGAGAGTCACATCGTGCAAGAAGCTGAGAGACGAGATCCTCGCCGGGACGTACAAAGTGCATCCGGGCGACAAAGTCTATGTCTACAAGCCGAAGAAACGAATAGCGACTGCGCCGTGGTTCAAGGACAGAGTCTGGCAGAGGTCCATGTGCAACAACGGAGTGTACGAAGATCTAACGCGAGGGTTCATTCTCGACAACATAGCCTGTCAAAAAGGCAAAGGTATCGACATGGCCATCCGCAGAGTGATAGGGATGCTCCAGGGCTTGCACAAAGTAGCACCCGGGCAGCCCGTGTACGGCATTCATCTCGATGTCAGAAAGTTCTTCCCATCAACACCGCACCGCGAGATTAAGAAGATGGACGCCCGGAGGATCTGGGAGCCCGCATTCATTCCATATCTGAACGAGATCATAGACAGCTCGAAAGACGAGCGGGAACCGGAGATAATAGCGCAGGATCCGTTTGGAGAGAGGGGCACTGGCTTAGGGAGCCAGATCAACCAGCTGCACCAGGTAGCACTGCTTGACAGCATAGATCACAAAGCTAAATCACTATGCGACTGTTATATTCGCTATAATGACGACTTCCTCTTGCTAAGCCATAGCAAGGCTGAACTGAGGAAGGCGCGACAGCTCATAGAGGAAGGGCTCAACCAGCTCGGCCTGACAATGACAGACAAGTCTGGCATATTCAAGGCCAGCAACGGCTTCTACTTTCTGCGCAAGCGCTTCATTATGACGAAAACAGGAAAGATAATCATAAGGCTGCACCCGCAAGCCCTCGCTGAGGAGAGACGGGTCCTCCGCAGATTGAAGAAGGACCTGGATGCGGGCCTGATAAAACCCGAGTACGTGCAAGACCACTATCAGAGCTGGATAGCAAATGCAGAGTATGCAGGCGATGCTCCGATCAGGGCGATGGATAAATTCTATACGCAGATTTTCAGAGAGAAACCGACATACAAAAGAAAGAAGAGGTACCTATATGGGAAAAGGAATCAAACTCTCAAAGGAGGAGAGACTCAGAAGAGCAGAAGCGGAGAACCGGGAGCTCAAGGAGAAGCTGGCGGCCGAGAAAGCTAAAATCGACTACATAGCGTGCATGAACTATCCGGAAATTCTTGACGAAGACGAAGATGAAGAGGAGGAGGTCGAGGCATGAGCAAAGCGGTATATGACACAGCTATGAAAAACTATCCGGACAGGTGGAGCATAGAGATGCTTGACACTCTCCTGAGGAAGAAAAAACTCACTCAGGCCGAGTATGACGCAATCATCGAAGCAAAAGGCCGGAAAGATGAGTAGTCTCGAAGAAGACAGGGAGCTGGCATCGCTCTCGATCCCGCAGCTGATCGAGCGTCTATCGAGACTGACGGAAAACTACTCCGCAGCAGTGGAGCGGATCACTTGCGAGATCCTCATAAGGTCAATGCAGAATGCAGAGTGACAAGATAAACGGCATAACGCCGTTATGTGGCAGGGCGTCCGCGCCTTGCCATTTTTTGCATGAAAAGGAAGGTCGAACAATGAAAACAGCACTAATCATAGGGAGCGTCGTGGTAATGATAGTCGTCGGGCTGACGGCTCACGAGGTCGGATCATATTGCTCAGACATCAACCCATACGCGCCGGAAGACTATCCACGCGGCGACATCGGTCAGGACTACTGACGGGAGGCGCCATATGAAAGGAATCAAAATGTTCAAGACGATATTTGCATTAATTGGAGGACTGCTCGGTTTTATGTTTGGAGAACTTGACGGGTTTATCACAGCCCTCATCGTGTTCGTGATCGTAGACTATACCACGGGCGTGATGTGTGCCATAGCTGAGAAGAGACTGTCCAGCGAGGTAGGCGCGAAGGGCATCATGAAGAAGGTCGTGATATTCGCGCTCGTTGCAGTCGCGCACATAATAGACACAGTGATCCTCAAAGGGGCTGGCGGATCCACATTCCGCACAATGGTCATATTCTTCTACCTGGCGAACGAGGGCCTGAGCATAACAGAGAACGCCGCAAGGCTCGGCCTGCCGGTACCGCAGAAACTCAAGGCGGTACTCGAACAGCTGAATGAGGAGGAAGCACATGAGACATCTGAAAATAATTAAGAGCGCAATGTCCGGAGCTGCAGCAGCTGCTCTCACTCAGGTCAAAAGAGATCTGAAGAACGAGATCAGCGAGGACGAGCTGAACGCTATGGGCAAAGGCGAAGAAGACAATGAAGAGGAGCGTGATGATAATGAGTAGATCTACACTGACCACGTACACGAACATCACGAACCACAAGAGCGCCGGCAGAGGCGGCAAGAAGATAGACAAGATCTTCGTGCACCACATGGCCGGAAACCTGACAGTGCAGCAGTGCGGCAACGTCTTCAGAAGCGCACAGGCGTCCGCTCACTATGGAGTGAACGGCAAGAACGTCGGATGCTATGTCGACGAGAAGGACACTGCATGGCACTGCGGTAACTTCAAGTACAACCAGAGGAGCATCGGCATCGAGCTCGCGAACGACAGAGGAGCATCAGGAAACTGGCACGTATCAGACAAGACCGTCGAGACTGCCATCGCGCTCATCGCCGACATCTGCAAGAGGAACGACATCAAGGAGCTGAAGTACACAGGAGATCTCTCAGGAAACCTGTGCATGCACTGCTGGGTCTGCAGCACTGCCTGCCCGGGACCGTATCTCAAGAAAAAGTTCAGCTACATCGCCAAAGAGGTCAACAAGATCCTGGCAGGCAAGTCGGTGCCGTTCCTCGTGAGAGTCTCCGTGTCGGATCTCTACATCCGCAAGGGAGCAGGGACAAGCTACAAGACGAACGGGTTCATCAAGCCGGGCGTCTACACCATTGTCCAGACAAAAGGGAACTGGGGCAAGCTGAAATCCGGAGAAGGATGGATCTGTCTCAAATACGCCACTATGCTATAGGCGTCCGGAGGGCGCGATACTTTTATTTCCCTCTTACAATATCATAGACACGTGAAAAGCCCGGGTGATTGCAGGCCGCCCGGGCTTTTTGCGTGCACCATTTTTGCAACATTTAGACCTGAGAATGCGATATTCCGAAACCGTTGAAAATACTGCAGAATAGGCCTCTATCGCTTGAAATTTCAACGTTTTCGGTACATCACATCAATACGCACTGACACACATCAAAATATAATTCGGAGGTTCGAGTCCCATGTCCTCCGCCAGAAAGAGCCTTGAAATTTCAACGTTTCAAGGCTCTTTTTATTTTCTCGTGCACCAATTCATGCACCATTTTTTCCGTATTTAGCTTCGAGGCTGTCCGAGATCCTGCGCGAAGACCTCGAAGCACCGTCGAAGACATTGACGTAGATGTTCATAGTCGTGGATATGTTCGAGTGACCAAGCGCAGAGGAGATATCTGCCAGATCGAAGTCTCCGGAAGCATTGAGCATCGTTGCGAACGTATGCCGGAGGCCGTGCAACGTGACGTGCGGCAACTGTTCCATGCTGTCAATGAACCTGCGGACCTGCCAGCTCGCATAGTCAGGAGCGATCGGCTCGCCGACGTACTGGATCAGATACTCGCAGTCTGTCATCTCCGCGTGCTCCTCGATGAGGCGCTTGATGTCATTCAGAACGAACGCAGGACAGGCCAGATTTCGCCGTGAGCGCTCCGTTTTAGGCTCGTCGATAATTGTATCGCCATCGACAAGATATCGCGCCCTGCGTATCCTGACGACGCCCTCAACGAGGTCTACATCGTCACGGGTGAGCCCGAGGATCTCGCCTCGACGCATCCCACAGAACAGAGCGAGCTCGCAGAGGACCTGAAAGTCGAGACTCTCTTTCCGCATCAGTTCCATGAAGAGGTCGATCTCATCAGCGGACAGCGTCTTGATGTCCGGCTTCTTAACCTTCGGCAGCTCCACGTTGTCGCAAGGGTTCTCGCTCAGGAGCCCGCTGCGGATGGCCATCTTATACGAAGAGCGGAGCAGGGACACCATGTTCTTGATTGTCTTCGCGCTCAGCTTGTCCTCCCTGACCCACTGCACGATGTATCGCTCGATCTGATAGGTCGTGAGGCTCCTGGCGGGCCGGATCCCGATGTCCTCGTTGAACTTCTTTTTGATGCTCTTGTACGCCTTGATCGTATTCGCCTTCGCTCCCTTGACCTCCCTGCTGTCGATGTAGTCCTGCACCAGGTCGCTAACGGTCACGTCCTCCGGCAGGGCATCGCTCCAGGAGTCAGCGAAAGCCTCGAGCAGATCCTTCGCTGCTCGCTTGCCGTTACAGGTCACGACCTTCGTGTGCTTCCTGCGCTTGCCTTCTTCGTCGTAGTAGTCGACGATCAGCTGATACTTGTTTTTGCCTAACTGTCTAATAGCCATGTCAAAGCCTTTCCGGGCACTATAAAAGAGCCCTATGATTGAACTGAGGCCCCGGATATGCTATAATATTTAAGGTTTTCTTGTAACTATCCGGAGAAGAGCAAAGGCGGATTCGCGGTCCTGCCGGTGCTCTTTTTCATTTACTTAGACTCAATATTCGATTTATTTATTCCTTTAATCTCCAGAGCAAAGTCTATGGCCCGCCTGAGATCATCGCTGCCGAGACCAACCATCTCGGCAAGCTCATCAACAAGTCTATCGGTGCGCTGCTCTGAAGTCTCAAACAAATCGTCCAAGCCCCTACCCAGTTCTGGGACTGTAGAATTAATGATGAGAGGCTGGTTTTCATCCACAAGACCATATAATTCGTCAACAGAAATGTTCATGGCAGAAGCAACCTTCACAAATGTCTCCACTGACGGAACAATAGAGTCGCCCGTCTTCGGATTGCGATTGCTCTCGAGCTGGCTGATATACGCCTTAGAGAGCCCAGCCCTGTCGGCGAAAGTCTGCATACTGATCTGATGCTTTTTTCTATATTCCCTGATAAGTTCTCCTAAATACATAGAGAACCTCCTGAATTATAATAATCAAAACTCTATTCTGTATAATGGATTATACAGAAATGACACCATCCAGTCAATATAGTATAGCGAACTACACAAAAAGTGCTTGACAGTGATATGTATAGTCGACTATACTACGTGAAGAAGGGAGGAGATACGCATGGAAAACAAACTGAAGACAATCAGAAAAGAAAAAAACCTGAGCCAGGCAGAACTGGCAGAAAAATCAGGCGTAAGCAGGGCCACAATAGCAAATATCGAACGCGGAGCGCAGGTCGAGATCCTCGTAGGCACAGCAGCAAAGCTGGCAAATGCGCTCAATGTAAGCGTCAGCGAAGTAATATAGTATTTTTTTTAATATCGGCGTATAGTCGACTGTACGATTGTGCTATCCTACGGATACCACAATCTGATACAGACCTTGACGGTCTGTATCAATCAATCATTATCAGCAAACGGAGGTTACAAGATGGCGAAGAAGTTGATGACCGCGAAGCAGATGACGAAGCACCTGCAGATCAGCAAGACCACTCTCAGAGAATATGCAGACAAGGGTCTGATCGGAGTCTGGCAGCCAGGCGGCAAGAACTGCGCTGTCAGATATTACGAACTGGAGGAGTCAAATGGAGATACGCGCAAATCATAGTTCGTGGCTCATAGACACGAAGGTAGTCGCGGGGAAGAGATTCTATCAGGTATATCGACTGATCGACAAGAACAGAGTCAACGTCGAAGGGAACCGCGAGACCCGAGGCGGATACTACGAGAGACTGCTCGATGCAGAGAGGCTGAGAGCAACGCTGAATGCAGAGGAGGCAAGGTCATGAGTGACAACGAGATCAGACAGATCCTCATCGAGAGGAAGAGAAAAGAAAGGCAGATACAGAGGAGAGAGGACATCAAGGAGACTGTAGAAGGGATCCTCGCATGGGGATGCTGGGCAGCGCTCGGATACATGATGTTCATCGGAGCCTACATGATCGGATAGGAGGCTGGCTATGACACTCAAGGAGGCATATGAAAACGCGTGCCAGAGCAAGAGACTGCTGATCGTGGACGGCCACATATGCGGCAGGAAGGGCGATGCCCGCCTGGCCGCATTTGTCGAAAAGAATGCGCACAAGCAGGTAGGCATAGGCGACGAGAGACCGGGAGTCCTGATCGTAAGGCTGAAACCGGGAAGACAGGAGGCGATGTCATGAGCAGCAACGGAAAGTCATACCTGCCGGTCATGGACCTCAACACAGACGCGATCCTGCTCAAGGCAGACGCAAGTCCCTACGCGATGACATTCCAGAGCAGTCTGAGTGGCGTCGCGTTCGCAATCAGCAAGGATGGAGGCATCCTGATCATCGACAGCCACGGATACTACGGCAAGATGGTCGACGACATGAGAGTCCTGCATCAGGAACTCGGATACATCATAGAAGAGGCTGATAGATGGCGAAAGTCATAGAGCTATACATCTGCAGCATATGCGGGATCACGAACGAGACCTGCAAAAACTGGGGACCGATCTGCAAGAAGACAGGCAGAAGAGTCTGCGACGAATGCTGCTACAAATGCGAGCATCACACCAGCTGGTCCGGTCTGTGGAAATGCGAATTCAAGACACCGGAGCAGAAGCGCGAGGAAGCGATCAAGCGCATCCGCGAAAGAGAGCATGAAGAGGTCGTGAAAGCGACAGAGGCCTACAGAAGGCGAAGGCGCGAGCAGGCGATGAAGAGGAAAAGGCGATGAATGATCAAACACGAATCAGATGTCCGAAATGCGGGACAGCACAGACGGGAGTGGTCGACTCAAGAGAGAACGCTGACCACACGGTAGTCCGCAGAAGGAGGAAGTGTCCGGTCTGCGGAGAGAAGTTCACTACACACGAGCGATACTCTCCGGAGACATTCAAAGAAAACTAAATAGGCAAGACTGCGGACGGGCGCCCATTGGTGAAAGTTCCTCGAGCAATCGACCCGGGAAATCGGCTGCTCATAAATAGATCAAGTTGTTCAACTGCTCAAAGACCCGTCCGCATCTTCAATATGGCGCTTAGTGTATCGGCAGCACAGCTCACTTGCATCCCGACCGGACTCGGGTTCGACTCCCGGGAGCGCCTCTACCCGGATGGCGGGCACACAACTGAATACGCGCACAATAATAAGGCACAAGCAGAAAGGAGGAGCCCTCCTATCGCTCGACGCCCGCCATCCACAACTCAGTAGTAAACGTTACAAGGAGATCCAATATGAAAGACAAAGCAATAGCGAAGATCACAGAAGAAGCCATGGCGATAGGAGATCCCATGGCTATTGCTATTGAGGAGCATCTGACCGCGAGATGCACGAACACTCAGATAGCACAGAAACTGCTCGCAGAGGACAAGAGCCTGAAGAAGGCCATCGACGTCATCATGCAGAAGGCCCGCAAGATCGCATCAGAGAACCGCAAGGGCAACACCGGCCGCGCAGTCATATCTGACGCAGACGCCTACAAGATGGTAGACGAATACTACGGCCTGGATGAGCAGGTAGCTCCGGAGAAGAGACCTGCCTCGCAGAGGGTCGACGTCCTCGACCTCTTCTAAGGAGGTCGGCACCATGACAACGAAAGAGATAGAGAAGATGTTCGCGGAGCAGATCTCGCCATCGCATCCGGACACGGAGCGATACTTCAGGGAGGAATGCATCGTGAACCGCCTGCTGATCTACGACGGCAGGAAGAACAAAGCGGTCTGCACATGCTGCGGGAGCGAGTGGGATATATATCCCGGAGAATATTCCAGAATGCATGGACTCAAGGACACCTGCCCGGAGTGCGGCGAGATCCTGATCTGCGCATCTGCCGGCAGAGGCAGAGCGAAGTACGAAGAGCTGCACAGACTCATGACATTCGCATCAGACGGCAGGAGCCTGTGGATAGTACAGAACGACATCTTCGTTCACTTCAGAGACTTCGCACAGGCCCATCTCGGGATCCACGCCTGCGAGGTATTCAAGATCAATGCAGAGGAACAGAAGCACTGGAGGTACCACGAAAGGTCCTGGAACGGACCAGCACACTGGGAAGAGATGAAAAGCCTCAACCCTGTACCACTGCCACACGCTCCGTACTACGGGAGCAGCTGGTACCAGCACATCTTCATAGAGGACATCGAGAAGATCCTCGAGAACAGTGACTGCAGATACCTCATCGGAGAAGATCTGCACAGGCAGCTTGAATGGCCAAGCGTCGCGACATGGCTCGCCCTGCAGATGAAATACCCTGCACTGGAGCTCCTGCGGAAGGGAGGCTTCGGAAAGCTCGCGAAGGGCAGGCTGACAAATAGCGGATACTCGAATTATGGGAACGCGATCAACATCCGCGCCAAGACGATAGAGAAGGCGCTCAGGCTTCCGAAGAAATGGGAGAAGGCGCTCAGGCGGGCAGGGATCAGCGAGACCATCACATCAAAAGAGCTGAAGGAGTTCCAGAAGGCGGATGACAAGCTGAAGCAGGCCGCCATCGACAGCTGGGACGCATACACAAAGCTGATCACAAGCTGGCGCATGGAGGAGTACATACTGACCATCCGAAAGCATACGACGGTAGAGAAGTATCTCAGATACATGAAAGACCAGAAGACTCACGAGCCGACGATGTTCATCGACTACATCGAGAACGCATACCTGCTCGGATGGGATCTCCGGAGAAAGAGCATCCTGTTTCCTCCGGACCTGAGACAGGCACACGACGAAGCGACAACGCTCAGAGACATCGAGAAGAATGCGGAGAAGGACAAGAGGATCCGGATGCACGCCATAGACATAGGCTATCAGGTGCACGACCTCATGGCACTGCCGGCAATGAGTCAGCAGGAACTGAACAACGAGAGCAGCGCACTGCATCACTGCGTCAAGACATACGGCGACAGAGTCGCAGACGGGAAGACGCTCATCTACTTCGTCAGAAGGACGAGCCTGCCGGATGAGCCGTACTACACGCTCGAGATCAGCCCGAAGGACGGACACGTCGTTCAATGCAGAGGGCTCAAGAACTGCAGCATGACTGCAGAGGTACAAGAATTCAAGGAAGGCTTCGAGAAGGCCTTCATAAAGATGATGAAGAGGGAGGATACATTATGCAGGGCGAAGGCATGAACGCGATCGACGTCACATTCCAGACAGAGATCAGCATAGAGAACAAGAGCACCGAACAGCTGACAGCTGAAGTCAATGTCAGATATCACCAAGCCGAAGGGCTTGCGAGCATGAGCGCCATGATGCTTGCAGATGCAGGCAGACGCCTCATCGAGATCAAAGGCAGGATCCCGCACGGACAGTTCGAGACCTGGTGCGCAGACAATCTCGAATTCTCAAAGAGCAAAGCTGAAAAGATGATGAAGCTGGCTGAAAGAGTGGCCGATGAAAACAGCCTGTTTTCAAAAACGGAAACGTTTACGGATATTGGAATTTCAAGGGTTTGGGCACTTTTGGCAGCTCCGGAAGAGGTCGCTGCCGAGGTCATAGAGACCAATGATGTCGAGAGCATGACGGTCCGGGAACTCAAGGCGGAGCTCGCAAGAGTCAAGGAAGAGAAGGAAGCTGCAGAGCGCAAGGCCGAAATGATCGACCACAACAATGACGACATCCGGAAAGAGCTCGCCTCGATGCAGAGGAAGCTGTCCGAGACCGTCACTGAGGAAGAATTCAATGAGATGCAGGCAGCTGCCCAGGCACAGAAGGAAGATCTGACGAAAGAACTGAGCGAGGCAAAGGCAGAAGCGGCAGACATCCAGGCAAAGCTCGACAAGGCAAAGGAAGACCTCAATAAACAGAAGGCAAAGCAGAAGGATCTCGAAGCCGCAAAGGATGAAGAGGTTCAGAAGAGCATTGAAGAAGCGAAGACCGACATAGTGAAAAAAGCAAAGGATGAGGCGCATGCGGAATTCGTTGCTGACCTTGAGCAGAATGCGAAAGACATTAAACAGCTTCAGGAGGAAATAGAGCGCCTTGAAGCAGAGAGAGCCAAACTCAGCAACACCGCACTCATGGAGTTCAAGGTCTACGTAGACCAGCTCCAGGACATCTATGACAAGCTGAACGACATGATCACAGAAGAGAGTCTCAAAGACGAGGAACTGGGCGCCAAGATGCAGATGGCCCTGCAGACAGTAGTCGGGAGGTGGAGACCATGATCGGACTGATAGCGCTGACGGCGTTCATGACACTCTTATCGCTGCCGCTCTTACTTATGTGCCTGACGAGCGGAGGAAGAGAGGGCGAGTGATGGACAGAAGAGAATATGTCTGCAATCAGATGTACAAGCAACATGACTTGTTAAGAAAGGGCTCATGGACAGATGCGGACAAACTTGAGTATATGGAACTGAACATCGCTCCGTATTCGAGATATTGGAGAATGGGAATGAAGAAAGCACTTAAACACGCTATTAGGCTACTCAGAGAAGAGGAGGAAAAGGCAGACCGCAAGACCGAGAACAGTTCGGAAAAACCGAACAACTGCGAGGAACTAAATGCCTACAGAAAGTGTGTCGAGAGCAGAAGTTTTTGGGATAACAAGCATTGTGATGGGTGCTACTTTGATGAAAGATGCCCATTCGATGAGCCAAAGGACGAGCCACAGACGGAAAGGGGTAGCGAATGATTAAAGAGCCGATGTTCATAAGTCCGAGGACATTTAAAGGCTACGAACAATATAAAACGGATTGTGCAAGAGCGAGTGGATGGAATGAAGCAATGGCGTTCATTTTCGCAGAAGAACTTGAAACGGAGCGAACAAGAACAATCCGAGAAAAATTCTTCGTGGTCGAGAATGTGCAGACGGAAAGGAGCGAGTAGATGACTAACGCAGATTGTATCCGAAGAATGAACGATGAACAGTTATATGAGTTCCTTTCCGAATGGGAGTGCGGTGACATAGATTATTCCGTTACATTCTGCGACTTATGCAAGCAAGGTGGAAACGAATTAAACCTTGACTGTGACGGATGCCGAAAGCATTGGCTTCAAAGAGATGCAGTAGATGTTGGTGGTCTGATGTATTGGAAACGGAATACATCATTCACAGCCGATACTCCGCAGACGGAAGAAAGACCTGCTGGATGTAGCAAAGATTGGAGCACAAGCTGTACGTCCTGTGAACGATATTTCAGCTGTGACTATTTATCGGGACGGCAGACGGGCACAGGCTCGCCGATAGGCGATTATCGCGATGGCGCCGGAGCATGGGCGCCGATGCCGCTCGGAGATCCCGGAAGCATAAGCGATGGGACGCTCCTGACCGCGCTGGAAACATGGTTAAACAGAAATCCTGACAAGCAAATCAGAGTAGACAAAAGAATAACCAGACACGGGCCTGTCTTTACTGCATCCATCGAGCTTGCCCCGTGGGAGATTCAAAAGGAGGAATAGAAAGCAATGATCACAATGGAGAAGCTGATAAGCAGCACGAATGATGGAACCGACATTCTGGCCGATTCCATCATCTCACTGATGAAGAAAGCATATGAATGCGGATATGAAGAGGGATATGCTGCAGGGCACAGCGAACGCAGAGGCCTCCTCGCAGACGATGAACTCGACACAGCATTCAGAGACGGACAGCAGGAAGGCTACGCCAGAGGCCTTGAAGATGGATACGACGAAGCCTGCATGGACCTGACAGACAACGACCTCGGAAGCAGCCTTGAAGAAGAGGGCAAAAAACTGCGGAGAGTGCTTCGGAGCCAGCTTCAACGACTGCGATGAATGCAGAGGACTCGTCCCGGATCCTGACTGTCAATGGACATAGGAGGCAAGCGATGAGCGAATGGATAGGAAAAATCATCGCCTGCGACAGATGCGGCAAAGAATGCCGGCTCAAGCTGCTGGGAGAAAGAGAACTCGATGGAGGATTCGCACATGTTCAGAACTTCGAGAAGATGCCTGAAACATGGAAGTATCGCTATGAAATCGGATACCTGTGCCCTAAGTGCAATGCTGAATACCAATCGCTCACCGCAATCTTCATGAATGATGCAGGCAAGCATGATGAAGAGGAGGACGACGATGACCAGGGAGACGATGACTGGACGACCAGAGCATGTATAGAAATGGGGAGGTAAAGACAATGGCGAAGGGAATATTCATAGAAGGAATGCAGAAGCCTACATGCTGCGGCAGGCATTGTATGTTCGCAGACCGGTCAAGGTGCTACGACTGCATTCTCATAGATAACCCTGAGCGGTTCCACACATTCGAGGAGCAGTACGAGTGCTGCCCTTTGAGAGAAGTGGAGATCCCGCTCACCGATTAACCGTTATAGCAGGGAGCTTAGTTCAACAGCAGAACAGCGGACTCCAGATCCGCCGACGAGAGGTTCAAATCCTCCAGCTCCCGCCACGAAAGGAGATGAGGGAAATGGAAAGCATAGCAGCGCTGCTGATATCAATCGCATGCATGGTCGGAGCCTTCATGGTAGGAGTCTCTCACGGAAGGGACCAGGCATACGACGAGGCATTCGACAATGCGCTCAGGACGATTAACGAGGTATATGAGGAGGAAGCATGGAACAGATGAAAGAATTGATCTTCAGCATATTCGACTCTGTATCGACTCAGGCTATGAAGCAGGGATACAGTGTCACGATCAGATATGAAAAGGGGCAGAACCGCAGCAAGACAATCATATCCGAGAGCAACAGGGATGAGGACGCGCTGACGCTGTCGGCATATCCGATCAAGGATGAAGAGGACAAGACGATGTTATACGCCGACGGCGTACCTGTGGCAGAGTTCAACGACGCCGATGAAGAGGAGGAAGACGATGACAGGGACATGTAAGTTCTGCGGACAGACGAGGCTGGTGCCGTTCGAGTGTACGCAGGAAGAGGCGGATCTCTATGCAGCAGAGAACTGCGCCTGCGATAACAACCTGAAGAAATGCAGGCAGCTCTGCGAGAACATCGACAAGCTCTGCGGAGAAGAGTGCAAGCAGTTCGGGATGGACATCATCGAGGAGAGCACCATCGACGCGCTCAAGGAAGTAGGCAGGCTGTGCGTGTATGGATATATCAACGGCGCCAGCTTCGCTATCAAAGGAACATCTATCGCAGTCAGACAGATCAAGGACGGCGTATCAGTGTCCAGAAAAAAAGTGTTGTCTGCAAAGTTGGAGGCATAAGCAAGTGAGCTCAACAGTATACATCAAAAGAAGCAGCGAAGACACAGAGCAGGAAGTAGTGATCCAGTGGGCGAGAATGAACTCCGGGAAATGGCCGGAGCTCTCGCTCCTGCATCACATCCCGAACGGCGGGAGCAGGAACAAAAGAGAGGCAGCACGCTTCAAGCGCATGGGCGTCCTCGCCGGAGTAGCAGATCTGCATCTACCGGTAGCACGCGGTCCGTGGCACGGACTGTATATCGAGATGAAGTACGGAGACGGAAGACTCCAGAGCTCTCAGAAGGATTTTCTGAAGCTGGCCGCAGAGCAGGGAGTTTACTGCATCGTCTGCTATTCCGCTGAAGACGCAATCGACATTATCCGTCAATACGTTTCAAGAGATACGGTGCATCCGAACCTCACGATCATGAAGGACGGCGAAGAGCGAGGCGTAGTCAAGTGATGAAAGTCTTCAGACCGATACATCTGGAAAAGTGCGCACTCTGCGGCAAGGAATACGACAAGCTGACCATGTACGAAGTATTCACCGGCAGGACTCAATATATATGTAGAGAGTGCAAGGTCCGGGGCAGCAGGGAGATGGACGCAAGAGTAGGCAGAGCCCGCGCCTCGAATAAGGCGAGGAAAGCGGAAGAAAAGAAGAGGAGGAGATGAAGCAATGGAGAGTTACAAGGGAGAGATCTTCGCGAAGAACGAACAGGAGAAGATGCTGTTCACCATGATGCTGACCAGCTGCGGCTATGGCGTCAGCGTCAACCCGATCACAGGCGGCGGATACAAGATCGTCGTCTACACAAACGAGAAATAGTTACATCTATATATAAGGAAGACAGAACCCGCCCGGTGTGAGTCCGGGTAAACGGGTTCAAATGGATAGTATCAAATCGCGCAAAATGATTCGCAGCAAGAAATACCTGACAAGAGAATACCTCGAAGTCGAAGCCTTCAACCTGGCATCGAATATCAAACCGTTCGGCAGGGCAAAGAAGCAGAAGGAGTCGACACCAGCACAGAAGAACCTGAACGACAAGAAAGCCCGGAAGTATTTCCGCAGGCTGTGCAATCTGAACTTCGGCAAGGGAGATATCGCAGTCACACTCAACTGCAATGATGACAACATGCCGGCAGACAGAGCGGAGCTGCTCAGGTGGGTGCGCAATTATTTTGAATGTCTGAAGAGGGCATGGCGGAAGAAGTACGGAGACCTGGTGCCGTTCAAATACGTGTACGTCCTGTCGAACCACAAGGGCGACGGATCAGGATCCGAGGCAAGGCCGCATGTACACATCATCATGTCAGGCGGACTGGACAGAGATCTCATCGAGGCAAAGTGGAAAAAGGGATTCGCGAATACGAAGCGCCTGCAGTTCGGAGAGGATGGCATAGCAGGACTCGCAGAGTACATGGCAAGGCAGGCGAGAGAGACGCCGGGAGCAAGAAGCTGGGGAGCATCGAAGAACCTGCTCAAGCCTGAGCCGATCATATCGGACAGAGCATTGACGAAGTCACAGCTCGACAGGATAGTCAACGATCCATCCGACGGAGCATACATCGAGAAGCTGATCAACAAAGGACTCAGGAACAAGTGGACGTTCACGAAGTGCATCGTCGAACGGGATGGCCGGGAGCTCTTCGGATCAGACATCGACACCGGGGAAGGAATGGGATACAGCATCCTGATCTACATGAGACGGGAGCGCCCGCAAAGAATATAAGCTGTCGCACGTGCCGCGCATGTCGCGGGGATATTTGAGTATGAGCATGACACGGAAAGAGATGGAGCAGTGCAGATCTCTGAGATATGAGATCGCATCAATAGAGTCAGCAATGAGGTCGCCTCGCTCGACCGTTGTTGCAGTATTCTACAAGGACTATCGGACAGGCAAAGGAGTCCCAAAGTCGAGACAGGAAGTCGACCACGGCGAGGAGGAGCTGAGGATCCTCAAGGGTAGCCTGAGCATCTGCAAGCGGAAGCTGGCGAAGAGACTGCTGCAGGCAGAGAAGTTCATCGAGGGAGTCGAGGACACAGAGATGCGGACGATCCTCCGGATGTACTACCTGAACAACGCAAGCCAGAAAGAGATAGGCGACATGATGCACTACAGTCAGACGGCGATCAGCACAAAGCTCAGCGTGTTCTGGATCAGCCAGGGAGACAAAGACAAGACGCGCAGCAAGCGCCGCAAGTAGTTTGTTATAACTCATAATTCTTTTATGCTAAAGTGTAAGTGGTGAATGAACGGTTCACCGGTATGGCCTCCTTTAGGAACATAGCAAGCCGGACTATCATGGCGCCCAGTGTAAATGAACGCGGGGCGCTTTTGTATGTCCGGAGAGGAGAATAGATTGGCAAGGGAATTCGCAAGACAGTTCTACAAGTCGGCAGCATGGCAGCAGGCAAGAAGGCTGGCACTGATCAGAGATCACGGACTGTGTCAGACTCCGCACTGTTACATGCCGGCAGAGGAAGTGCATCACATCATCGAGCTGACTCCGGACAACATAAACGATCCGAGGATAGCATTGAGTCTCGACAACCTCACGTGCTTGTGCAGGGAGTGTCACATGAGACTGCATAGAGGCGAAGCAGAAGAAAGATATCATTTTGACGCAGCAGGAAACATGATCATCGACGACCTCGACTCCCCCTGTTCAGAATGGCCTGTTCGCTGATCCTTAGGTAC
>Ga0326513_10000577_pt1 | contig 31439 bp, 55 predicted proteins | sample 2_2465_0518_D_FD_203654 | JGI IMG/M metagenome (GOLD analysis project Ga0326513, IMG submission 203654) | Bovine rumen microbial communities from UC Davis, California, United States - 2_2465_0518 | ecosystem: Host-associated > Mammals > Digestive system > Stomach > Rumen | place: USA...
GGTATGTGAATAAGAAAAAGTCAACCGGCAAGGTTGATATGGTGGTCGCGTTGATAAATGCGACTTTTTTGGTTTATCAAGAAGAGGTTTACGGAAACGATTTTATCTGTGAGGTGTTCTGATGGGATTATTCAGAAAAAAAGAGGTTGAGACAAGGTCAGAGGCGGAGGACGCATTGCTTGAGGCCCTGCTTGGAGACGAAACGGTCACAAGAAAGGCTGCGATGTCAATCCCTGCGGTGGCGGCTTGTGTCAACCGGATCGCGGACACGGTGGCTTCGCTCGATGTCAAACTCTATCAGAGAGATGGGGATGATGTGACCGAGATTGACGACCTGCGCGTCGAGAGACTGAACGGAGACACGGGTGACACATTGACCGGATATCAGATGAAACGGGCAATGGTTGTTGATATGCTCCTCGGAAAAGGCGGTTATGCCTATATCCAAAAAGGCGAGGGGGTTGTCAAGGGTCTGTATTATGTCCCTTGCAACAAGGTTTCGTTCCAGGAGAACACAGACCCGATTTTCAAACAATACAAAGTCACGGTTGATGGCAAGTCTTACGAGGGTTACAAGTTTGTAAAACTCTTACGGAATACCGAAAACGGGTATTCGGGCAAGTCAATCATCGCAGAATCATCGCTCTTATTCGAGATTGTGGCATCGTCGCAGGAGTTTGAAAAGGGTTATTCAAGGCGCGGCGGTGTCAAAAAGGGATATTTACAAACGCAGGGACGCATCGAAAAGGACAAGATGCAGAAAATCAAAGAGGCATACGCGAGAATGTACTCGAACTCGGCTGAAAACATCGTCGTTTTGAACGAGGGACTTACATTCAAAGAGGCATCGGCTACAAGTCAAGAATTGCAGTTGAACGAGAACAAAAAGACCAACAACGAGGACATCTGCAAGGTTTTCAATGTTCCCCCGTCAATCATCTCCGGAGGAGCGACCGACGAGGACAAAAGACTGTACTACGAGGGTTGTATATATCCGATTTTGGTCAGATTCGCAAAGGCTCTCGACGATGTGCTCTTGAATCCGTTTATTGACGGAGAAAACGAGATGTTTTTCGCGTTTGATGACACTCTTTTGACGAAAGCAGACATCGAAACGCGTTATAAAGCCTATGAAATCGGCTTGAAAAACGGTTTTTTGCAGTTAGATGAGGTCAGAAACAAGGAAAATCTGCCTGCATTCGGTCTCGATTTCGTAAAACTTGGCTTGCAGGATGTGCTTTTAGACCCCGACAACGGGGATATTTACACCCCGAACATGGGTGTTTTTGCAAATCTAAAAGAGAAAACAGTGGTAAAAGACGGAGGGCAAACGGATGCTGATACGAATCAAGAAGAACTCGGTAACAGTTGAGGGTTATGTCAATGTGGTCGAGCGCGATTCAGAGGTGCTCTACGACGGACGCGAGTCGTTCATCGAGAGGATCAAGCAGGGCGCGTTCGGAAAATCTCTCAAAAGGCGCGAGAATGTTCGGGTCCTTTTGAATCACGACGAGGACAGAGAACTTGCAACGACTGCCGACGGGACCGCAACACTGAAAGAGGACAACATCGGATTGTGGTGCCGGACAAAAATCAAGGATGAGGAGGTCATCCAGTTAGCAAGGGAGAAAAGGCTGATCGGTTGGTCGTTCGGTTTCCTTGCATTGAATGACCGCGACTTGTGGACGGACGACAATGTCAGACACAGAGAGGTGCTTGACCTTGACTTGCGTGAGGTGTCGATTTTGGACGACACCAAAATGCCGGCATATCCGGCAAACTCTATCTCAACACGCGAACTTGAAAACGGAGAACATGAAGAGGTTGAGTTCCGGTCAATCGAGGACGGAGTTGAGACAAGAGAAGAAAAAGAATCTGATCCCGAAAGCGGGGTTTCAGATAAAACCGTCGAAGAGACGGAGGCGGGAGACCCCGCTGACAACCATCAATTCAGAAATCGTGCTTTCAGAGCACGGATCACCAAAAGAAAGTGAGGTATTCAAAATGAGCATTAAAGAGTTAATGCAGAAACGCGACGCGGTTGTTGCCGAGATGAACAAACTCGTTGACACTGCCGACACCGAGACCCGTTCCATGAACGAGGACGAAACAAAGAGATTCGAGGAGTTGGAGGCTGAACTGAAAAGCCTGGACGCAACCATCGAGGCAAAGCGTGCGCTTGAAAGCGTACAGATGACCGAGGATGTTCCGGAGGGCGAGGGCGAGGCAGAGACCCGTTCGCAGGAGAGCACCGAGGAGATGGAGACTCGCGCATTCGAGGCTTATCTGCGCTCACACGGACAGATTGAGACCCGCACCGATGACGGCAACATGACTGTCGGCGAGAACGGGGCGGTTGTTCCCTCTTCCATCGCAAACAAGATTATCGAGAAAGTTCTCGATATCTGCCCGATTTACAAGGACGCAGAGCGTTACAATGTAAAGGGCACTCTCACAATCCCGTACTATGATTCTGACAATCATCAGATCGTGTGCGGATATGCTGACGATTTCGATCCTGCAAGCGCAACCGAGGGCGCGTTCGGTGCTATCACGCTGACCGGTTTCCTGGGAGAAGCACTGACGAATGTCGGCAAGCGTCTCATCAATAACAGTCAGTTCGACATCGTGAACTATGTCATCGGCAAGGTTGCCGAGGCAGTTGCAAAGTTCATCGAGAAAGAGTTGATCATCGGTACACCGGCAACCACAAGCGGCGGCACTACTGTTCCGGCTAAAATCGAGGGACTTTCCTCTCTTGCCGCAGGACAGATCATCGAGAGCGCGGCAAACACCGCAATCACGGCTGACGAACTTATCCAGGTGCAGGAGCAGGTACCGGATGCGTACCAGGAGAACGCATATTGGATCATGAACCGCAAGACAAGGACTGCAATCCGTCAGTTAAAGGAGAGCGGCACCGGAGCATACCTGCTCAACAAGGATGCTAACTCTCGTTGGGGTTACACTCTTTTTGGCAAGGATGTTTACACAACCGACACTATGCCGGAGGTTAAAGCCGCTAACGCAGGAAAGGTTGCCGTATATTACGGAGATATGACTGGCCTTGCCGTTAAGGTTTCCGAGGATATCGAGGTTGAGGTATTGCGCGAGACGATGGCAACAAAGCACGCAGTGCAGGTTGTTGGATTCGTAGAACTCGACGCAAAGGTGCAGAACTCCGAGAAGATCGCAGGACTTGTACTCAAGTCATGACGGGGGTGATCCTATGATGACAATCAAGGCACTCGTTCCTTTTGTGGGCGAGATTGTTATGAACACCGGTGAGACAAGAGAGGTTTCTGACGAGATCGCAAAAGACCTCATCGGTGCGGGCTATGCCGAAAAGGTCGGAGGCAAAGAGCCGAAAGCCGAGGCAAAGCCGAAAGTAAAGAAGTAGGCGGATAGAGTTGGTTGCTCTTACGCATACGCGGTGCTATGGGTGGATGGGTCGTAGACCTGCCGCCCACTCTTGCCGCGATTCAGAAAGGACAAGGTTATGAGAGTATCAGACATCACGGCGGCAGATGTCGCTGATTATCTGCGAATCGATGATCCGAGCACAGTCGAATTGTCGGAGATCAATATGTTCATGGATTCGGCGAAAGCCTCTATCCGGTCAATGACGGGACTGACGCAGACAGAGATTGACGAACTTGACGACATGGTACATCCGTTCTTTTTGTTAGTGAGTGAGCAATTCGACAATCGCAACGGACACATTGATTCAAAGCAGACAACAATGAATCAATCCATTATGGAGACAATCAGACGGCACTCCGTCAATTATCTGTGAGGTCAGTATGAGAACAATGAACATCGGCAGGCTCAACAAAAGAGTCACGATCAAGCGCGAGGACGACACAGTGAACGCGCTCAACCAAAAGAGTAAAGGTCTGACGACTGTCGCTACTGTGTGGGCGAGCGTGGCACCGGTGCGGGGCACGGAGAGGTACGAACTCCAAAAACTCCATGAAGAGATCACATATAGAATCTATATGAGATATCGTTCCGGAATAACCGCTGATATGTTTATCGAGTGCGAGGGACGGCTTTTTGAGATACAGTCTGTCATTGATGTTGATTTTGAACATAAGATGTTGGAGATTGACGCGGTTGAAAAGGTAAAAAAGGCAGGGTGATCACATGGTCGAATGGGACACAGATGTCAAAGTGATCGGAATCGATGACCTCGAGGAGTCAATGCAAAAACTCGTCAAGAGATATCCGGACAGAGCGGGCGAATGCTTGCGGGCGGAGGCATTACAGACCCGAAAGGAAATCGTGAAGAACGCGAAAGACCTTACCAACACGCAGACGAAATCGAAAATGTCGCTCGGACGCATCGGCTCGTATCGTGTCTCGCAGGTGCAAGGCTTGGGAATCAATCAATATGTCGAGATTTCGGCACGCTCTCCTCACTATCACTTGGTAGAACGAGGACACGAGAGCGTAGTTCCTTATCACTTTACCTACAAAAACCCGAGGACGGGCGAAAAGATAAAGCGTACCTGGAGCAAGGGCGGACAATCGAGAGGCAGGGTTGCCGGTCGGTTTTTCCTCAAAAAAGCAAAGGACGAGGAGCAAGAGAGATTTCCGGAGTTTGTTTCTAAAATGGTAGATGAATTGATACAAGAGGCGGGTTTTTGATATGACATACACTGAATTAAAGGCGGGACTCAATGCTCATTTACAGACTGTTTATCCTATGGTCTCGAATGATCCGAAAGTTTCGACCTATTCATATTATGGTCTTGAAATCGTGGAGGGGTATCAAACTCCCTGCTTTTTCACGCGCCTGGAAACGGGCGAGAGCAGACCTGCGAACAAAAGCACGCTCTATCACAGACTTACATACACAATCATGTATTTCCCCACGAACATCGACGAGATTGACCTCATGGAAAAGGTCGATTCGATTCGCTCCCTTTTTGAGTTGGGTGTCACGATTGATACCGGAACAGAGAAAAGGACAGTCGACTGCATCGGGTTTGACTGGGGTTTTGGTGGTACGGACAGAGATATTCTTGAAATCAGCGTCGATCTTGAATACCTCACCGATATCAGACCGCCGGAAACGGCAGATATAATGCACGACGCAACATTAAATTTTACATTCGACGAGGAGGTATAACAAATGAGTGGAATGCCGAGTATTACCGTTCGTTTCATCGAAAAGGCGGCAACCGCTATCTCACGCGGTCAGCGTGGTGTCGTAGGACTTATCCTGCGCGGTGCGGTACCGGCAACGAATCCCGCCGTTATCGTGACGGAATCGGATATCGTTGGGACTTGGTCGGCGGCGAACAAGCAGTATTGCAAGGACGCTCTTGTCGGTTACGCAGAGAAACCGAGAAAGGTGCTTGCGTATTTCGTAGCAACAGATGCGGAGGATTATTCTGACGCGCTGACATATTTCTCAAAGAATTATGTCGATTATCTCGCTTGCCCGACAGTTGCAACGGACGAGTTGGAGAGTTCAATCGTTTCTTGGGTTAAGAACGAGTGGCAGAATTTCAATTACATTTCCGTCGTACTGCCGGACACAACCGCAGATTTCGAGGGTGCAATCAATTTCACGACCGACGACATCGTTGTCGGCTCGAACACTTACACAAGCGAGCAGTACACCCCGCGTATCGCAGGACTGCTTGCAGGTACACCGATGAATATGTCCTCGACTTACGCTCCGCTCGCAGAGGTTGACGACTGCGAGAAACTGACGAAAGAGCAGAGGGACGCGGCAGTCAATGCGGGCAAGTTCATTCTGTACCACGACGGAGAAAAGGTCAAGGTCGGGCGCGGTGTGACCTCGTTCACAACCACATCATCAACAAAGGGCGAGTCTTTCAAGAAGATCAAACTTGTTGACACGATGCGGATGATCTCGACTGATATCCGTCGCACGATTGAGGACTCGTATATCGGCAAATATCCGAACACATACGACAACAAGATGCTCCTTATCTGCGCGATAAGGGCATACCTGGACGAGTTGGTGCGTGAGGAGATTGTCGGTGCAGGGTACACGATCGACATTGATGTCGAGGCAAATGCGACATATCTCACATCAAAGGGCATCGATGTCTCAAAGATGACCGAGGATGAGATCCGCAAGGCGAACACCGGAGACCATGTCTATCTCGTAGGGCACATGAGCCTCATCGACACGATGGAAGATGTGGATATCCCGATTTATATCTGATAAGGAGGTGTAAAAAATGGGAAAGGTTATCAGACCCGAGAGAGTGTTCAACGGCTCATGGTCATCACTTTGGATTGATGATGAGGAGATGGCGGAGGCAACCGCAGTTGAGGCAAAACTCTCACTCGAAAAGACAGAGGTCAATCAGACTGGAACTCTTGCAAAGGGTTACAAGGTCACGGGAACTGACGGCAAGGGGTCAATCAAGATGAACAAGGTTTCGTCCTATTTCATCAAGAAGATCGCGGGCAATATCCAGGCAGGCAAGACGACTGTTTGTCAGATTCGCTCAAAGATCGCAGATCCGGATGCAGTCGGCGCAGAGGATATCCTCTTGACCGGAGTCACATTCGACGAGGTTGAACTCATCAACTGGGAGGCAAAGAAACTCCTGGAGGAGAATATCCCGTTCTCTTTCACCGGTTTCGAGGTACTCGAGAGCGTTGACCATTCAACCGCGATTTCATAACAACAAATACAACCCCTGCCCTTTTTAGGGTGGGGGATATTTTGGGTATATAGCAACCAACACGAAAGGAGTTAAAAATGAGTTTAGTGGATGAATTGATGAGAGCAGACGCAAGGAAAGCAGACGAGATGGTTGAGGGTGTATTCAAATCTCGTCAGTTAGCAAAGATTCTCGGAAAGGACGAGCCGGTCGATGTGAAGATCAGAGAGATTTCTCCGAGAAGAAAAAACGAACTCGTCGCAACGGCTTACGATGGAGACGAGGTTGACTTTTCAAAAGCATTCGACGCGAATCTGAAAGTCATCATTGCAGGGGTTATTGATCCCCCACTCAAAGACAAGGACTTGCAGGAAAAGTTCGGGTGTAAAATGGCAATCGACCTCGCAGAGAAACTGTTCAAGGATGAGGTCAATTCTCTCTCGACTGCGATTGTGAGCCTGGGGACAGTCGGGGACGAGGTACTCGATGAGGATGAAATAAAAAACTGATAAAAACGGACGCACGAGTGCAACAGATGTATTGGTGTTTCCGTGAGCATAATATAACCCCGTCGCAGTATTGGAACATGGGCGACGGGGAAAAACGGATAATAAGAGTTTTTATGATTCAAGAGATTGAGGACAGAAAGCAGAGGGATTGATTATGGCAAACACGAAAATCATTGATGTCGTCTTACAGTTAAAGGATAAGATGACCGCTCCGATGAACGCGGCGACGCAGAAACTCAAAGCGAACGCGACGCAGTATGCGAAAATCGGGCGCGATATGCAACGGACTGGGCGGAACATAGCAAAGGCAGGGTCTACGCTTACAAAGATGATCACGGCTCCTGCGGTGGCTCTCGGTGCGGTTGCGTATAAAGAGTTCGGGGAGTACGACAAACAGATGCGCCTCGTTCAATCGACAATGGGCGCGACTGCGGAAGAATCGAAAATGCTCTCCGAGACAATCAAGGAATCGGCATCGAACTCGGTCTATGGTATGCAGGACGCGGCAGACGCGGCTCTTAATTATGCAAGAGCCGGTTATGATGCAAAGCAGACGGCAGACATGATCTCCCCTGCTTTCAATCTCGCGGCGGGCACTGCGACGGACTTATCTGTCGTCACTGCCGGTCTCGGTGCGACAATGAAAGCATTCGGGGCAGATTCGGAAGAGGCGGCAACATATACGGATGTATTCGCGAAAGCACAAGCGCAAGCGCAGACCACAGTCGAGGATCTGTTTGACGCATCGGCAAAGGCGAGCGCACTTTTTGAGACTGCCGGTTGGAACATTCAAGACCTGGCAACCGCAACGGGTGTCTTGGGAGACGCTTATATCTCCGGAGCAGAGGCAGGAAATGCACTGAAAAGTGGTATCGCAAATCTGTCCTCTCCGACCAGTAAAGCGTTGGAGTGGATGGATAAACTCGGTATCGAGATCACAAACGCAGACGGAACATACAAGTCATTCGCAGAGACGCAGGAAATACTGCACAATGCGTTTGAAAATCTGTCAGATGCAGAGCAGACGCAGGCGGCAACCGCGATTTTCGGCAAGTTTCAGATGGGGAAATGGCTTGCACTTATCAAACGCTCTCCGCAGGATATTCAGAGCATGGAGTCGGCTCTCGGCAGTGCGACGAATACTGCGCAGGAAATGTCCGATTCTCTCATGGAGGGTCCAGGCGGTGCAATCGAGAAATTAAAGTCAAATTGGGATATATTCAAGAAAACACTCGGAGAGACAATCGCGCCGGTCATCACTCCGCTGATTGAGAAACTCACGGAGATGATGCAGGCATTTTCGCGGATGAGCGACGAGCAGAAACAGTCAATCGTCAAAATGGTTGCGTTTGCGGCGGCGGTGGGGCCTGTTCTCATCGTCATCGGCAAACTCGTTATCGGTGCAGGGAAACTGTTTTCGACGCTTGGCAAACTCGGGAAAGCGGTCAAGGCAGGGACGGGACTGTTCAAGGTATTCTCGACTGTGTCAAAGGGCCCGTTTCTAGGTGCTCTCGGTGCGATAGGACTTGCGATCGGGGTTGTGATCCGGAACTGGGATAAGATCAGCGAGAAGATAGGCAGTTTCTATCAGAAAATCAAACCCTCGCTTGATAAGATCATGAAACTGTTCAACAAGGTTTTCGGTTTCATTGCAGATATCATCGACGCGATAGCAATGCCTGCTCTCGATTTAGTTCTCGGAGCAATCCAGGGTATCATCGACTGCCTCGGTGGGGTTATTGATTTCATGACCGGGGTATTTTCCGGAGATTGGGCGAAAGCCTGGGAGGGTCTGAAAAATATCGCAATGGGCCCGATCAATGCAATCGACGAGGCTCTTGATGGGATATTCTCGAAACACGCATCAAACCTGCTCGATATGTTCGGCATCGGTTTGAGCGATAGGAGTGTAGAGAAGAATCAGAAAATCAGATCCTATTTCTACAACAACGACCTTTTGAACAAAGGTTTTGAGTTAAAGTCAAACGGACAAGGCAAGGTCTATATCGCAGACAAGCGCGGCGAGAACATACCACTCCCGAGCAACATCGAGAACGACCTGCAACACCTCGCAAGCGGTACAAAGAACTGGAAAGGCGGTCTTGTTCAGATATCAGAGCGCGGCGGAGAGATCGTCGACCTACCGAGCGGGTCAAGAGTATATCCTCACGACGAGAGCGTCCGTCGGGCATTCAATGATGGGGTTTCAACCTCTCATGTGATAAACATACCGAAACTCGCAGATCAGATCATCGTGAGAGAGGACGCGGACATTGATATGATCGCGGCAAAACTCGCTCACAAACTCGAAAAGGTATCACAGAATGTCGGTGCAAACAAGATTGGTTATCAGTTCCAGTCATAAGGAGTAGAAAATGGATAACACAAAAATCGAATTGCAGATCGGGGGCACATCCTTTGTTTTTCCTGTCACACCGGAATCGTTTGATATTCAGTGCGGATATGATCATCAAACCGTGAACATCAACGGTCTCGGGGAGGTCTTACTGCGCGGGAAAAGAAATCTGCGGTCTATCTCGTGGAGTTCTTTTCTGCCGCGTGAAAGATACGAGTGGTGTCAAGTATCGGAGGCGGATTTTAAGACTCCGCCTTTTTTCATCTTGGCACTACGCCTCGCTGAAGAGAGCGCAATGGATATCCGCGTGAACATCACGGATCTGATTTCACTGCCGGTGGTTATTTCGTCATTCAATTTCGGGCAGGATGACGGAGTCGGGGATGTCAATTATTCAATCACTCTCGTCGAGAGCAGAGAGGTTGACACTCCGTCGGCTGACAAGCAGACCGCAGGCAGACCCGTGAAGAAAGTTACATCACATCTCTACAAGTGGAAAAAGGGCGACACATGGAAAAAGGTCGCAAAAAAAGAGATGGGAGATACTGAAAAATGGAAATCCCTCAAAGAGACGAACAAAAAGCGGACGGATGATGCGGTCAAGAAATACAAAAAAGCACACCCGAACGAAAAGACAATCAAGGATGAGGTGGCACTTATCGGGGAGAAAGTGCTCATCAAGTAGGAGGCAGGTATGGAGTTTGTAAAACCCTCGTTAAAATGGAAAAAGAAACTCGTTCCGTTCGTTTCTCTTACCTGGAGCGGAACTGATACGCAAGCATCACGAATCATTGAGTTTGATCTGCCCTGGAATCCATTCGACAAAGATTTCCCGAAATGGAAAATCAAAAAGGGCGATGTTGTCGAGTTATGGTTTGACGGATCGGATCACGCGTGGTTTGTTGGAACGATTACGGCAAGGGAAAAGACGGACAGTGTCGGAATGGCTCACTATGTCGCAAAAGATTTCATGTATCACTTGTTGAACTCGACCGGAACTTATATTTTCAAGAATACCACACCCGAAAAGATTGTCGAAAAAGTCTGCAAGGATGTCGGGATCAAGACTGTGGATCTGTTCAAGACGGGCATCAACATCAAGAAAATGATTTTTGAATCGGCTTGTTTATACGACATCATCGTCAAGGCTTATCGGAAAGTGAAAGCAGAGACCGGCAAGAATTATCTGCCGGTTATGTTGGAGAATAAAGTTACAGTCTTGGAAAAGGGCAACACATCCGGATGCACGCTCACGCAAGGAGTCAATATCATATCGGCGACTTATTCGGATAATACGGATAATATGGTCGACCTCGTGAAGATCTACAACGACAAGCACAAAAAAGTCGGAGAGGTCAAGGATAACGATAATCTGTCAAAGTACGGAACATTTATGCAGGCAATCCAAAAAGAGGAGGGTGTGAACGCAAAGAAAGCCGCGAAAGCAACGCTCTATGGTACAACCAGGGAGGCATCCGTCGAGGCTCTCGGAGATATCCGCGCTATGAGTGGCTTTTCAATAAAGATTGACGATCCTGTGACGGGATTGTCGGGAAAGTTTTTCATCACATCGGACTCGCATACATTCTCAAATAATAACCACACGATGACGCTTGACCTTGCCTGGAAAGATTCAATGGAGGATGGCGCGGACGCATGGAAAAAGCAGGAAACACAAAAAAAGCAGGAAACACAACAGACCGCAACGACGAGCGGAGGCGGTTACGGGGGCGGCGGGATTTCGCTATCATTTCCAACGACACCGACGCAACCGCAGAAAGTGGACTCCGACGCGTATTATGTCGACGGAATGAGGACAGGCCCCTCTACTTGCAACGAGACGAGTTACCACTCACACGGAGGATGTGTTCTGCTGAAAAGTGAGAAAGAGAAAAACCACACGACACTCGTTCACAAGGCAAAGGTTTCGGATATGAAAAAGAAACGGGACTTTCAAGGGCGCGTGTATAAACCATGTGCGGCTTGTTGGTCGGGTGGCAATCCGAACGTCGTCGTTCCCGGCTCACTTGCGGCGACAGATCCGAGGTACAAAGATCAGAGAACGAACGCGGTCAACACGCAGACTGATCCGAGGTATCAAAACCAGTCGGCAATCAATTCGATGACAGATCCGAGGTACGGTAAATGAACCCATATGAAAAACTGATAAAAACTATGAGAGAAGAGGCAAAGAACGGGGTTGACACGACCTCGTTCGGACTTGCCACGATGACCGGAGAGAAAACCCTCACATATAACGGCATGGAGTTCGAGGAGGATGACTGCCTTTTCGCGGATCATCTGCTGAAACCTCGCCTCGAGGTTTTAGATTTCGAGAACAAAAAGAATATACCCATACCGGACGACGAGGTACACCACTATCACAAGTGGAAAGACAAATCAACATACATCGAACCGCTGAAAAGCGGTGATACAGTATTCGGCATTTTAATCGACACAGACGATGATCAAAAGTTTCTCGTTCTGTGCAGAGTAGGAGGTTGATATGTTTCCTTTTGACATGGACGAGGATGACGAACTCACGCTCGTTAGTGAAAACATCGAGACCGAGCCTGCTCCGGAGTATGAGATTGACTTTGATACGATGACACTCACGGGGCGGATGATAACGGGGGTTGATGCGGTCAAGCAGTGGATTCGGTTGTGCTTAGAGGTGCCGCGTTATAGATACACTCAGTACCCATGGACTTACGGACAGGACTTTGAGGAGATGATCGGTCGGTCTTATTCGGAGGGAGACCTCAAACCCATTCTCGAAAGAATGGTCAACGAGGCTCTTTCCCTCAATTCTGAAATCAAGGCAATCACGGATTTCGATGTTGTGAAAGAGGGCGACCATGTGACGATGAGTTTCCGCGTCTCTACAGACTATGGCGACGCTGACATGACACATTCATTCATAGGAGGGTAAAATGTACGAGGACAGAACAATGGAACGCATCACGCAGGAGATGCTCGACACATTCGGCGCGGATGTCCGGACGGATGTCGGGTCTCTCGCTTACAATGCTTGCGTGAAAACGGGGTCAGAACTCGAGGATGTATATACAGACCTCGAGGTGCAGGAAAGCAATGCCCTGCCGGACACAATGGACTTGATGCACCTCATTCGGTTTGCGGCTGAAAGGGGCACGCAGTACAAGTACGCGACGGCGGCAGTCGTGACCGGAGTTTTTGAGCAGGCAATGTCAATCGGGGATAGGCTCTCTTGCAGTGATTACATTTACGACATCACATCGGCAGTCGAGGGAGAAACAAATACTTATCTCTTGACCTGCGAGACAGTCGGCACTGCTCCGAACACAATCACGGGAGACCTCGAGCCGGTTGACTACATCGAGGGGTACAACGGCGGAGAGATCACAGAGGTTTCTATCCCTGGAACGGATGACGAGGACACAGAGGTTTTCAGAGCGAGAGTGATCGGGTCTTATGAGTCACTTGCGTTCGGAGGAAACAAGGCAGATTTTAGAGACTACATTGATGGTCTGTCGGGAGTCGGCGGTTGCAAGGTAAAAAGACGCGAGGCGAACAGTGAGTACATCAACATATACATCATTGACTCGAGTTTCAATGCGGCATCGTCGTCACTCGTTGCGCTTGTGCAGGACTTGGTTGATCCTACGCAGTCACACGGCGAGGGAGATGGAAAAGCGGCAGTCAATCAAAAGGTCATCATTCAGTCAGCGGGAACAGTAACGATTGACGTTTCTGCCACACTCACACTCGACTCGGGGTATGATATCGAGACCATATCTCCGCAGGTGCCGGACAAGGTTGAGGCTTATCTTTTGAGTATGAGAAAAGAGTGGGAATCGAACGCACAGAATGAGGAGGTTGTGAGACTTGCGAGAATAGAGGCGGCAATCCTTACAATCGATGGTGTGCTTGATGTCTCGAATCTTAAAATCAACACACTCGCACAGAATCAAAACATAGCATGGACGGACATACCTGTTCTCGGGACAGTGACAGTCACGACATAAGGAGGCGCGTATGTGGATAACGGCTGATGCAGTAAAAGGCATTCCCGACCTCGATCAGTTTAACAACGCGGTTGACGCGCAAATCAGAAAAGTCAACGCAGAGGTCACACGGCTCGACGAGGACAATTATTTCGATAACACATCCGAGAGCAGGATCGAGCGGTGGGAAAAAATACTCGAACTGACACCGAGAGCAGACGACACGCTCGACGAGAGGCGGTTTGCAGTTCATTCAAGGGTGATAGACAAATTGCCCTACACATACAGAGTCATTGAAAGAGAGTTAAGGGCCCTCGCGGAAGATGTGATTTTTACTTGCGGATGGGGCGTAAATGGTGCGGAAGCTACTGTGCAGATCGGCTTGACAAGTCAATCAAAACTCGCAGACATCGACGCGCTACTCGATAAGAAACTGCCCGCCGATGTGGTTTATTATATCGTCATCCTCTATCGGATATGGGCGGACTTTACGACAACAAGATGGGGCGAGTTATCAACGATCACTTGGGATCAGATGCGATCCCTTGATAGTTAGGAGGGAAAAATGCAAAGTTCAACAAATTACGGGTTTAATTTACCGGAGCAGGCTGATTTCGTCAATATTGAGGACTTGTCGGACAACTGGGAGAGCCTTGACGGAATACTCCCACAGATCGACCAAAACAGACAGAACATCCTTGCTCTTGACATGGCGGTGAGCATTTTGCAAGCGTCGGATGTCGAGGGAACATCGGACAACATTGCGGTCGAGGTTTTCGATGATGACACGGGGTTTGTTATGATTTCCGGAGTGTACGACTCCGCGAACAATAGAGTGTACGCATGAAACACCTATCAAAGAGAACTGAGGGAAAGTTTGATGTTCTGATCAAGGCAAAAGAACTTGCGATCTACACGATACAGATCACACAGAATGAGAAACACTTTCCGAAACGATACCGATTCACGGTCACGGCAAAGATTCAGGACAAGGCATTATATATCCTTGATTGCCTGACGATGGCAAACGAACTGTTTCCAAAAGATAAAGACGGCGTGTTTTTACAGAATGTTTTCGACCGCCGGCAGATGTATCAGAGGGAGGCGGTGGCGGCTTGCCGAACTCTTTTGACGCTGATCGATGTTTCGACGGATCTGTTTGACATCAATGTTTCCGGTGTGGAACACTGGACATCCCTCACGGTTGAAGTTAAAAACAAGACGAACGCGTGGATCACATCCGACGCGTCCCGTTTTGTATAAGGGTGCAGACTGTAAGGCGCGGCTTGGTATTGGTGGCTCCGCACCCCGAACTCCGGCAACTCGAACAATGTACGGAATGTGAACACGGACGGGACGCTCAACAACAACAATGCGTACAATGGGAACAATGGCGTTGCGCCGGACTGGATGGATCGCTTGACCTAGTAGGAAACGAACGCAATGCACCATCATGCAGGGAGGACGCATCCTTGCCTTTATACAAGGCAAAACAATGATCACCGACACCTTGCACCGAGAGCGTGTGAGGCTTGGGCGTTTGAGTTTTAGGACTTGCCGCGCGTCCGAAAAACGATGTCTGCGGTGTGACAAGCGCGGCTTTTGGTATGGATGATTTTACTTTTGACAAACTGGCAGATTTTGAAAACCTATACAAAGCGCATCGGGAATGTCGAAAGGGGAAACGGTGGAAAGATTCACCGGCCCTTTATGATATGCGTGCCCTCGAAAGCACTCTTTTTCTTTTGAGGTTACTCGAAACAAGGCGCTACCGGATGGCAAGATATAACTGTTTTCAGATAAATGAGCGCGGAAAATGCCGCGACATAAAATCGATCAAGTATCAAGACCGAGTCGTGCAACGATGCCTCAATGATGAGATTATCGCGCCGAAAGTGATGCCGAAACTGATCAAGTCAAACACCGCATCACAACCGGGAAAAGGTCAGGAAGAGGCAATGCGGATTCTGAAAGAGGATCTCCAGAGAGAGGTCAGGAAGAACGGAGTTGGCGGTTTCATTCTTGTATGTGATATGAGCAAGTATTTTGACTCGATCCCGCACGACCTTTTGAACGACTTGTATGATCGGTTTTATGAGGACAAAGAGATTGTCGAGTTTATACGATACATTCACGCAACCATTCCCGGAGGCGTTGGATGCCCGCTCGGAAATCACTTGTCACAGATTGACGCTCTTCTTGCGCTGAACGAACTGGATCACATCATCAAGGAACAGTTTCACATCGAGGGATATGGCAGATATATGGATGATTTTTATCTGATATCCCACGACAAAGAGGAACTGAAAACGATCCTATCCTTTATCAAGGCATACACGATGCACAAAGGCTTGAAACTGAACGAGAAGAAAACGCACATCGTGCCGATCCGTCAAGGTGTGACATTTATCGGGTTTCGATTCTATGCCACAAATACGGGTAAGGTCGTGATCCGGCTTGCAAAGAAATCCATCGAAAGGCATAAAAAGAAAATGCGGAAGATGAAAGGCTTGCTTGATCAGGGCAAGGTCACTTTCGAGGATTGCAAACTTGCTCACATGGGATGGAAAGCACACGCGGGTTGGCGTAGTGAGAAATCACGGAAAACTGACAAAAAGCGTGTAAAACCGAACACATATTATTTATTGCGGAAAATGGATCAGTGGTTCAATGATCTTTTTCAAGAATATATAAACAATAAGGAGGAATAAGATGTCTCAAACACTAGGCGACCTTCCCGTTGGGGCAAAGGTCAAAGCAAAGGACTCGAAGTGGTACGGAAAAGACCTGATCTTCCGGAAACTTGGGGCCGGCCACTCACAAGATCCGACGGACTCGGTCATCTTGCAGACAAACGACATCATCACGGTGCGGTGTTTCGATGCAAAGGAGCCGAACAACTCGGACAGCAACCGGAAGAATTATGGAAACAACCGGTATCTGTACGCGAACTTGTTGCAGTGGTTGAACTCCGATGCGGGTGCAAACGCTTGGTACACCGCAAAGCACACGGCAGATCAGAAACCGGACTCGGCAAATGTTTGGCAGAGCTCCGGAACGGCGGTCAATCCGTATGATACGCAAGCGGGATTTATGAACGGATTCACGGCGGATTTCAAAAACTCACTCCTCACGGTTACAAAGCGAACCGCAAAGAACACCGTTACCGATAGCGGCGGTTATGAGGATGTCCAGAGCAAGTTTTTCTTGCTTTCCACGACCGAGGTCGGGTTGGCAAACGAAAACTCCATTGCCGAGGGTTCGATGTATTCTCTTTTTAGTGACTCATCGAAGAGGGTTATGGTTCCGACGACGGAGTGTGCGAACAACAGTGTCGGCTATACCATCACGGCCGGCGCGGCTTGGTATTGGTGGCTCCGCACCCCGGACTCCGGCTACTCGGACAATGTGCGGCGTGTGGGCACGGGCGGGACGCTCCGCAACGGCAATGCGTACAATGGGCGCGATGGCGTTGCGCCGGCCTGCGCGATATCAAAAAATCAAAAGGTAAGTGATACCGTGGATTCCGATGGATGCTATGTAATAGTTTACAATCAGGCTCCGGAGGTTGACACGACAACAGAGTTAGGTGATCACAATGCGCCGTTCACGATTTCCTACAAGATCACAGATCCGGATGGAGATTCATGTTCCGCAACACTGAAACTCGACTCGACGACAGTGGCAACACACAACCCGGTCGATCAGACTCAAACCTATACCTATACGATCCCGAGTGCGGACTTTTTGGCACTGGCAACCGGAGCACACACTTTCACGATCACGGCAACGGACTCCGAGTCGAACACATCGATCACAACGATCAATTTCAACAAGACGGCATCACCGGTCATCATCTCCGGATCTGACACGGATTTCGGAAACAAGTGGACGGCCCCGACGATCAGTTATCAGGCGGGATCAAACGACTCGACCGATGTCAGCGTTGTGGAAACCATCGACGGAGAGACCACAAGAACGATCCCTCTTGTCGATCAGAGTGCGATCTATAATTTCGACCTTGACACATGGGATGAGTTATCGAACGAAGAAACTCACACATTGAAAATCACGGCAACGAACACAAATCAGGCTGCGGCGGTCAGGACATACACCTTGACAAAACTTGCCGATTTCCTTGCACTCTACACAAGAGCACTCGGAACGGATGAGGCGGCGGAAAAGATAAATGTCGCGCTCAACTACGACCATACGAACAACCCGACGGTCAAGGTTGAGGTCACGAACGACGCAAACGCTCCTCAATGTCACTGGGAGGATATGACAACCGAGTGGTCACAAGGCAAGGCGTACCGGTTCCAGAATGTACCGTCTAGCAATGCCTATTGTGGCGTGTCGGTCAAGGTTACGATCACGAAGAACGATAACACGGAGCGGGTTTATATCTACGCGCTCGGCTTTTCGTTCGTGTAAAGGAGGGCACTATGCACATCGTAAGACAAAAACCTTTATCAGAGGCGAAAAACGAAACCACAAAACAAGCACTCGAGCAAGAGATATCTGATCTTGAAATCGAACTGATCGAGCAAGACAGAGCCTTGACGGATCACGATATCGCAATCATCGAGTTACAAGAGAAAGTCGGAGTATAAGGAGGGAATATCATGGCAAAGAAAAAGGTCACACATTCACCGGGTTACGACAAATGGTACAAGCGTTATCAGAGAGGCGGTTGCACGAAAGAGCAACTCCGCAGGCTTGTTGAACTTGAGGCATTAACGCCGGAGGAATACGAGGAGATAACGGGAGAGCCTTATGAGGTGTAAATGATGGGCGAGATGGAAACGATTGCACTTGAGCAGGCTGACATCATCGAGCGTCTTGTGAGAATGAATAAGGAACTACTCGCAGAACTCTCCCAACACCGACGGATAGACGCAGAGGAACGAGAACTCGAGACACTCGTTCAAAAGATGGGAGGTGGCTTATGTGGGAATCAGTGATTGAGGCAATGAAAACCGGCAATGCGTGGCTCATTCTCATTCTGATTGCCGCAATAGTCATCACTGCAAAAATGGGACATCTAAAAATTAAAACAGATAAGATTCTGATAGGCAAGACCGGCGGCGAACAAGAGCGGTTGATTATGCTGAAACAGTCAGAGTATGCACATTATGCTTGCATGGCATTCGAGAAAAGCATACCTCGTTTTGAGGGTTACGATGACAAACTCGGACGGCTTATTGCAGAAAAGGCATACGATCAGATTGTCGGGTGGATCATGGTCAATCACATCGTCGATGAGCCTTATTATATCTCTAACAAGCAAGAAATTATATGGAATCTTATCGTTGACGAAACTGTTGACAAGCGGATGCGTTCTGATAAGTTCAGACATCATGTTGAGGAAAATGTGGAGCAGATAATCAAGCAACTTGTCTCGATCAGAGACGGGGAACGAAAGGAGTGATTCTATGAGTACAATCGCACTGATAGTTATGGTTGCAATCGTTTTGGAGGCTCTTATCGAATACATCAAGACGATTCTCAAAATGGTTGAAGATGGGAATTACAAGACCGCAATCACGCAGGGAGTGACAATTTTTCTCGGCATCGGTCTCGCGTTCATCTTTCACTTGCACCTATTCAACGACGCAATGTCAGAGTTCTATGAGGGATTATCAATCGACCCGACTGTCGACACGATCCTCACGGGTATCTTATTCTCTCGTGGCTCGAATTATTTCTCCGACCTCGTCAAAAGGCTGACGAATGTCGATGTATTCAATCCGGACGATGTGCAGATTATGGTCGGTGACGGATCTGACATGGATGATTTTCTGAAAGGAGAATAATATGGGTAAAAAGGTATATGATCTGTATATAAAGGCAAAGCCGATTTCATACAGTAGCAGACCGAGATTGAAAAAGAATGTCCTCGGTATCGTGATACACAATACCGGCAATGACAATGACACGGCGCGGAATAACTGCTTTTATTTCGGCTCGCAGGGTAGCAACGAGAGAAACGCAGGAGCGCATTTCTTTATTGACCAAAACGGGACAATCGGGAAATCAATACCGATGAATAGGTCAGCGTGGTCGGTGGGAAACCCGAAAGGGGCATACGCTCCAGGACCCTATTCTCACAATCTTGACAATTTCAACACAGTATCAATCGAACTGTGCGACATTATGAGCAGGGAACCGTCAGAGGCAATGCTCGAGAGCCTGGATAAAGTAGTTGCGCATATCAAAAAATACTGCAAGAATGTTCAGCACATCGTGAGACACTACGACATCGTGCGCAAGGACTGCCCTCACAGATATGTCGAAGATGAGAAAGCGTGGCGGAAATTGCAGAGCCGACTCAATCAGATTATTCAGAGTTAGTCATTTTCATACATCCTCCTGGAATCCCCTGCCCGAAAGGGCGGGGGATATTTCTTTTGTCAATTTTGTTGAAAAATAACAATTTTTCATCAAGGGTATAGGCGGGGGTATAGGCGCACAACCCCCAAAAACCCCTTATTTTTCCCAAAAAATATACGAACGCGCGTTCAAAAATGAGTAAACGAAAACCCCCACAATGCCCGAAAACTCGGCACTTTGTGAGGGTTTCTTTTTAGTGAGGCATCGGGGACTCGAACCCCGGACAACTTGATTAAAAGTCAACGCTTGTTATACGCTTTTTCGGGGTTTCTTGGCTTGGGTATGGGCGGGGGTATAGGCGGCACCTAAAATCTCCGCCGCGTTCCTCATAGTCTCCTCGTCTTGATGAGTGTAGATATTCGCGGTCGTTTGTATATCTGCGTGTCCCATTAGTTTCTGCGCGACACGCACATCAATGCCTCTCTTCTGTAAATCGGTGCAGTATGTATGTCTGAAAATATAGGGTGTGAAATCATCGGCAAGCGGGAACGGGGGAACGAGTTCGTTCCGGTATGTCCTGCAACCGAGTTCGAGATTAAGTTCTCGTTTCAGTCGGTTTGTCAGTCGATGATATCCCGTCTCTGTGTATGGCAGATTCGCTCTATTTTGGCAGATAAACTCGAAAGGCGGGGAATGTACCACCCTCTCATATAAAACCGCAGGGAGGGGCACTGTGCGCTCTGCGTTGGCGGTCTTTGTTCCCCTTATGTGCAAGAATGAACACCCATTCTCAACAAAAATATCCTTGCCCTGGATGCGCCTTGCCTCGCTCGGTCTGCATCCGCAGTACAACATGAACTCAAACAAAATGAAACGCGGCTCTTTTTCACAGACTGCAAGAAAGGCTTTCCGCTCCTTTTCTGTGAGTGAGCGTCTATGTCCTGCGACTGCATCCGGACGCGTCAAGTGAGCGGCAGGAGATTCAAGGATCAGTTTATTCTCGACGGCTTTCTCGAAAATGAAACACAGTTCTTGATGTAGTTTCGTGATGTGTGACTTGCTCGCTCCGGTCTGCGCGTTGAGTATCTCCTGGCATTGTATCGGCTTGACATCTTTCAACCTTATGCCGCCGATGACGGACACGATGTGCTTGTCTATCCTGCCGCGCATCTGTTTTGCGTACCGTGGGGAGACATTCGGCTTGTAAACCGACAAGCATCTGTCAATCCATTCTGCGACAGTGGTCTGCTCGGAGATTGTGACCTTGCCCTCTTTCAAGTCTTTGATTTTGAGAGCCTTTTTCGCGATAACCTCCTCCAGTGTGTCTCCATAAACATTATACTTTTTCCCGTCGTATCTGAATGATTTCGTATATGCGAACTTTTTCATAATACCACTCCCTTATATTGAGTTTATGATCCCGCTTATCAGACCGCAAGCGAGAATGATCACAACAACGATAAACCATTTTTTCTTGTAGAAAGGTTGTTCTTTCCGCCACTGCTCCTCCATTGCGAGCCGCTCCGCCTTTTCCTGCATCTCTTTCCATTCGGCATCCGTCAACACGCAGAACTGCAACCGCAGACCACAGTTGTCACTATCGTCGAAATCATAGCACTCGACAACCTCGACATAATACGGCTCGTTGAGGTGCGGCAGTATCTTTCCGACATCTTCCGCAGGGACAACACCGATATCAAGACCGGTTTTCGGATTGATAACCATGAGTGCAGGCTCTCCCTCGTACTCGTACTGCTCGAGGTCGAGAATGTCTCCAGGGATGATCCTGCTGATTAGATCCTGCCTTTTCTTTCTCGGGTCCTTTTTCGATTCGTGATATATCCCGTGTAAATGGAACATCTTATGATATTTCATCGGCAATCCCTCCAGTCAACAAAGATGATGTTTCTCACGCGGTTTCTGATCCGCCCTTTTTGGTGTACTTTTGAGAGTCGAGCAACCCGTCGACATACGCGGATAGACGAGCGACATCTATTTCGTCAAGGTTGTTGATTTTCCTTGCGAGGTCTGTCTCTATGAACACCGGCTCGTCTTTCTTATCATATCCGAGAAGATAATCGGGGGACACACCGAGAGCGTCAGCAAGTTTTGCGATTTTGTCGCGCCTCATATTAGCAATTATGCCCTGCTCCCATTTTCTGACAGTGCTTTTCCCGACTCCGACGCGTTCTCCGAGTTCCTCGAGAGTCAATCCTTTTTGTTTCCGGAGCATTTCGATTCTTTTCCCTGTCTCCATGCGATCACCTCCCCACATAAATATAACACAAATTATCGACAAAAGCAACCGAAAAAGACACATTTTAGAAAAAAAGTGGCTTTTTTGTTATTTTGTGGTTGACAGACACAAGATTATGTGGTAAGGTATAAGTGTCGTTAAAGACACTCGACAGAAAGGAGGTACCGATGAATAAAAAGATGCTATATGCGAAGATGCTAGAGAAGGATATCACTCGCGAGCAGCTATGCGAGGACATTAAGATGAACAAGGCCACGTTTTCACGCAAGTGCAACGGCCATTCAGAATTCACTCTTGGCGAGATCAATAAGATATGTAGCCTCCTGGGTGTTTCGCCGATGGGTATTTTTTTTGAGGAAAAAGTGTCGTAAAGGACACATCGAGGAGGACCGCCCATGTCAAAACAAGAATGGCTGAAAGAAATCATCACCGGCCTGGAGCGACAAACAGGAACGCCTGGCATCCGGTTCGGCACACAGACGGAGCTCATGCGTGTGCTCGGATATCATGACTTGAAGTATTTCAAGGCCGAGTATCTGCAGGGAATCGAACCGGCCACCGGTAAAAAGTATTCTGTCCGCGATTTCGTGGACGTAAACTTCGGGAGGAAATTACTATGATCAAGAACCTATTAACAGACATGACACCCCTTGAGATATTGAAAGAGTTTGCAACCTGCGCTCTCGCGTTCGGTCTCGTCGGTGTCCTGGTCTTTCTATCAACACTTATCTGAAAGGAGAAGCCTATGAACTCATTTTTCAAATTAGAACCCACAATCGAGGTAAAAGTGCACAACGAAGAGTATGATTTTCACTATCTTTTCAAAGCAACGGTCACCGGGTACGACGCGGTCAAGGAGATTGATGCGTTTGTCAAGAAGTACATACCAGGACACTACTTGACAACAAGAGAAATCTTAGAGAAGGAAACGGAGGTTTGCGCGGATGACGAAGCGAGAGGTTGATATGATGCTTGACGAGGCCATTGATATCCTGCTTGAAGCACCGGACGAAACGAGGGAGCGACACCCGGATTGCAGATGGTCGGACTGCGACAGGCTTGTCAGAAACGATACGGCAACGATGCTATGGGATATCAAGGCTTGTCTGCGCGGTGAGTTAGTCATCCCGGAGTATTTCGAGAGGTACAATGCGGCAAGACTTGACAAGATAAACGCGGCGAAGAGGTAAGGCTCGACTTGAAAACATCACACCGAAGGTCGATGCAGGGTGGTTCAATTCCGCCCCGTCGCTTGGGAGCGCACCCACAAAAAATGAGAAGGAGGACATCACATGACTTTCGAAGACTTGGCAAAGGTAAACGCAGACATCAAGACAACCAACATCAAGGGCAAAGAGTATGCGGAGGTTCCGGAGCGCGTGACGGCATTTCGGAAGGTCTGCCCGAACGGGGCAATCGAGACGGAGTACACGCTTGCGGGAAATGTCTGTATCTGCAAGGCGACAATTCGAGACGATGAGCGGAGAATCCTCGCGACTGGGATCGCATACGAAAAAGAGGGATCAAACTACATCAACAAGACAAGCTACATCGAGAACGCAGAGACATCTGCAGTCGGACGAGCACTCGGCTTCGCAGGGTTCGGAATCGCGGCAAGTATAGCGAGCGCGGACGAGGTTAGACACGCAATCGAACTGCAGGACGCGGACAAGAAGAAAAAGCAGAAAATCACGGACATTGAAGCAAAAAGCCTGCATGACCGGTGCGGGGGCAATGGAGACCTCGAAGCGTTCCTGCTCGGTCAAATCCGGTTCAAGGCCTGGTCCGAACTGACTTATGAAGCATACGAGTGGATCAACGCGAACTGGCAAGCGCAGGTCGAGAAGTACAAGGCGCACTGATATGGAGTTTATCGGAAAAATATCGGGAGTCAGCAGGGATGTCATGAGCGGTTCGTTTGTGATCTCGTTCACGACATCTGACTTGCCCGAACTGCCAGGCAATGACGCTCTCCTTCGGGTGAATGCGAAGCAGTACAGACAGAAGCGGTCACTTGATGCAAACGCTTATGCGTGGGTGCTCATGTCGAAGATCGCGGATGCAACCCATCAAACGAAAGAACAAGTGTATGTCAGAGAATTAAAAGATTACGGTCAACACGCCTTTCTCTTTCGTGTCGAGCATGGCACGAAGGTCAGCCTTGATGGAGTTTATGCGACTTTCCTGGAGTACGACGGCCGATTTGACATTTACGAAGCATTCAGAGGGTCATCGACATACGACACGAAGGAAATGAGCGATTTCATCGACGGAATCATCCAGGATGCGAAGGAACTCGGGATTGACACGGCCCCTGTCATGGAACTGGACGAGATCAAGAAAAGGTGGCGGATATGATCAACAGCGAAAAACGGTGCTATATGTGTGGAACCTATCAGAATCTTGATATCCATCACTGTATTCATGGCACCGGCCGACGCAGGCTTGCCGACGAGGACGGCCTTACGGTCTATCTGTGCAGGACGGACCATGACAAGGTACACCACGACAGAACACTTGACCTCGCATTCATACAGATGGCGGAGCGGCACTATATCGGGCATATCGGTACAGAGGATGATTTTCGGAAAAGATACGGAAAATCATGGTTATGAAAGGAGACGATTATGAAACTTTACGACATCAACAAGGAAATGATGGAGATTTACAACACCATCGACCTCGATTTCGAGACCGGTGAAGTTGGGGAGAATTACGATGAGGACCTTTATCAGAGGTTCATGGAACTGGCGATGGAGCGTGAAGAGCGGCTCCAGTGGATTGCGAAGTTGTACTTGAACACGAAAGCGGAGATCCCTGGCATCAAGGAAGAGATTGACAGACTCGCGAAGAAGAAAGCGGCTGCAGAGAGAAAATGTGAGTCACTCTTGAAGATTCTCGACCGCGAGTGTGCGGGTCAAAAGACAGATCTCGGAGTCGCGACCGTATCATACCGGAACACAACAAAAGTCGACTTCACCGAAGAGGGCCTGTGCTTGGCATGGCTGAAGGACAACGGTTACACCGACGCATACAAGATAGAGCAGAAAATCAACAAGAACGAACTCAAGAAGATTTTCAAGACGGTTGACGAGATACCCGGAGCGGTACAGATAGCGAGCAAATCCTGTAGCTTGAGATAGGAGGCATCTATGAGCAAAAAAACGACACAGTGCGACAGGCTTTTGTCGTACCTGGAAACACATCCGGGCATCACCCCGATGGGTGCGTGGAATGAACTGGGAATCTATCGGCTCGGTGCGAGAGTGTGGGATCTGAAACACAAGCGCGGGTACAACATCACAAAAAGGCTTGTGACGGTTCAGAACAGGTTCGGAGAAGATTGCAAAGTGGCACAGTACAGATTGGAGGGATGACCGATGGCGTATAAATATCCATATATTCCAAAAGATTATTATCCTGCGGTCATGTTCGCCTGCAAACTCATCCGAGAAAATGGCTATTTTAATCAAGCAATCAGCAAAGCCGCGGACTATTATAGAGTTGATGAGAACATCCTTGCACATCATGTTCGCAAAAGGCAAGTAGCAGGTCAAAAAGGGAAATCAAGGAAATACAAATGGTATGTAATTTTAGGTCTTGAGGATTTCCAGGCTTATGATGACGTTGGTACACTTAATTCATGGTCTTATACAGAAGAAGATTTCAAATCATATTCTCGAAAATTCGTTGTAAAGGCTCTCAATTCACGAAATGCAGAATTGCAGGCAATGGATAAGATGGGCAGTAGTGATCCGTTATATCCAGGCGGAAAGATATTCTTTGTTGACAAAGTTTTTGAGTTTGATTCAAAAGATGATGCAGACAAGTATTGCGATCAAATCACTTGGGATTTTGCAAAGCAGTACATCATACCAAAAAACAGACTGGAGGCATAAAGGGATGTCTTGTATGTGCGAATGGTATCATCCGGACTGCAAAAATGCAGTCAAAGAAACATCGTCAAGGATAAGGTGTTTCGCTCTTATCGACTGCGAGTTTCCAAACCGCGACGACTGCCCTTTTTATAAACCGGATAAGACTTACAAGTTCGATGTGGTCGATCTGTATATGCAAAATCACAGAAACGAAATGATAGGAGGTAGGCAATGAACAAAGTTATTTTGATGGGGAATCTAACGCGCGACCCCGAGATCAGATACGCGCAGAGTTCTAACATGGCAATCGCGAGGCTTTCCCTCGCAGTCAATCGCAAATACAAAAAGGACGGCGAGCAGGAAACGGACTTTTTTAACTGCACCGCGTTCGGCAAGACGGCGGAGTTCGTCGAGAAATACTTTCACAAAGGATCACGAATGGCTCTTGTCGGTCATGCGCAGAATGACAATTACACAAACAAGAACGGGGAAAAGGTTTACTCCGTGAATGTGATCATCGACGAGGTCGAGTTTGCAGAAAAGGCAAGTGGGAGCAAGAACAACGACGCACCGGCTCCGCCGCCTGCATCTGACGATGACGATTTCGTTGATATCTCCGGAGTGCAGGACGAGATACCATTTTTCAATCAGTGAGGCAGACATGAGCGGAATGTATATGTTTTTCGAGGTACCTGGAACACCACGCGGCAAGCAGAGACCCCGCGTGGTGCGTCAGAACGGACGGACAATCTCTTTCACTCCGGATCAGACAGTGCAGTATGAAAACCTCGTCCGGTGGTGCTACAAGACCACAGAGAATAGCAAACGCTTTCCGGATGATATGCCGCTGAAAGTGATCATCAACGCATATTATGAGATACCGAAAAGCGCGAGCAAGAAAAAGCGAGCGCAGATGCTCGACGGAGAACTCCGACCGACGAAAAAGCCGGATGCGGACAATATCGCGAAAATCATCTGCGACGCGCTCAACGGGATCGCATACCGAGACGACGCGCAGGTCGTGACCTGCATCATTCAAAAATGGTATTCAGAGGAGCCGAGCGTGTCTGTGGAGATCGAGGAGATTGAGTTTATCAGAAACGATTGAGAGGTTTTGCGTATGGCAAAAGATTCATTCATTTTATACACCGAGATCAACGATGTGGTCAAGGAACTGGACGACGAGCAGAAAGGCATACTCTTTCAGACAATCCTCGACTATGAGATCACCGGAGAGATACCGGACGACCTCGACAAGATGATCCGGTTGGTGTTCCTGCCGATTAAAAGGAGCCTTGACCGAAACAACGAGAAGTACGAGGAAACCGCGAAAAAACGTAGCGAGGCGGGCAAGAAAGGCATGGCATCACGTTATAACAAATCTAACAATGTTATAACAAATCTAACAAATGATAACAATGTTAGCGACGCGGTAACAAATCTAACTGATAATGTACATGAACATGAACATGATAATGATCATGATAGTGAGAGTGAGATAAAAGAAAACGCACCCGCGCCCGCAGAGGTCAAATCGTTCGGTCGCAATAAAAACATCCCTCTCACTGCGGAGGAGTTTGCAGAACTCGAAAAAGAGATCGGGTCCGCGTTTTATGAGGTACTCGACAAACTCTCCGACCACATGGCATCCAGTGGCAAGACATACAATTCTTATCCTGCGACTATCCGCAAGTGGTACCGGCAGGACGCGGAAAAAGAAAAGGTCAGAGGGAAACCCTCGAACAGATTCAACAATTTCAATCAACGAGGATATTCTGACGCAGACTATCTCGAACTGGAGCGTCAGAGCATAAGGAGGCGAGCATGAGCAAGGAAAAGAAAATCATCTGTCTTTTGACCGGAATCATCCTGGGGATGATCCTCTCGGCGGGGTATTTTTCACTAACGGCAGATGCAAAGAGCAGAAATGTCGAGATCGCGGCTGACAGACTGATTGAGAGATATCCCGAGACACATATCCTGCCGAGCGTCGGTCTTGGCATTTTTATCGGGGAATCGGGAGGCGGTTATAACAACGGGCGGTATTATGGCAATATGTCCTCTCGGATCTACGACATCGAGGACTCAACAGACCAGTTCCTCGACCTCATGAAGAGATATGACAATGTTGATGATCAAAAGACCTGGATCGGGCAGTTGTATGCAATTCAAAGTCATGGCTACTACGGAGGCTCGTCCGGTTATTACATCGGCTATATCACGGGCATTATCGAGCGGAATGATTTTGACGAGTACGACAAAAAAGCGAAACGCTACGAGAAAAGGCAGAAAAAGAAAAAGCGCGAGCAGAGACGCAAGGCAATTCAGAGGCGGCGGTTTATCCTGGCTTATGATCCGACACTGACACCCTGGCAAGTCAGAACGCATCGAGGAGCAATCAAGGGCGGAACGATCCGGATTGAGTCGAATGTCTTTTCGGAGTATGCGTGGCTCGATGTGGTTGATACCGAGGATGGCGAGGATCAAGTGATTCACATCGGCAGTCTGCAAGAGGTCATGGCACACCCCGTCGTAGAGTTGGCGGATGTTATCGAGGAGGCGGTCGGATGACAGAGGACGAACTGGACGAGATCGCGCAGGAGATGAAAGACGAGGACATCAAGACCTCGTCAGTTGATCCGGAGCAGTACAAAGACATACTCGCAGAAGAGGGAGGTTGAAATGTTTATTACGGCAAAGACGCTCGGAGACGGGCAGAAAACAGTCATTCTGAATGCAGATTATATCAAGAGCATTGAGACGGGTGGTATCGTTCACATGGTCGACACTGTGAAAAAGTACAAGGTCGGAGCCGATGCGATTCAGAGGTTGCTTGCTGAAATGTTCACGACGGATGACTCGCTCGGAGTAGGAACGCAACACTTTACGCGAGAGATCGCATACAAGATGACGGAGGAGATCGAAAATGGAGAACAACAAAGGGTGCAAGCGGAAACAAAGACGGACAGTATCAAGCAGGCTCACAAATCTGCGACCGGCAAAGCGTAAAGCCTGCAAGATTTATGTTCCACCTGCGTGCTCACTGAAAGACAAGTTTCCGCCGGTGTATTATCAGCACTACGGAAACTGCACGAGCAATGCAGTTCTCGGTTGTGACGACATGATCTATCACGGGGACGGGATATGGGTGCCGAGTACGACATTCACATACTATCAGCAGAAATGCCACGAGAAACCGATGGAGGACGACGGCAGTAATGTTGAACTCGCTCTCAAAAAGGTCAAAAAGTTCGGCGCGTGTTCTGCGATCGTATGGGCGAACGATATGCCCTGGAACAAGAAACCCTCGGATGCGGCTTATGCTGACGGACTGAAAGGCAAAGAGATCAAGTCTTGGTATGAGGTCAAGTCGCTGAAACAAGTCAAGCAGGCAATCGCGTCCGGCTATCCGGTGGCGGCGGCTATCGCGTGGTGTTTCAAGAGTTACGATGAAAACTTTATCATGAACACCCCGACGAAAAAAGAGGTTGACACCTGCGACGGACACGCAATCGTATTCGTGGGGTACGATGACGAGACGAGGCTTGTCGAGTTTAGGAACTCATGGAGCGACCAGTGGGGCAACGAGGGATATGCTTATCTCACTTATGATGTGCTCAAAATGGTCGCTTGGTGGGATGATACTTATGCAGTCACGAGATAGGAGGATAAAACTATGATGTCAAAGAAACCCACAGATTACAATCAGATCATCAAGTGTTGCCGATGCGGGAAAGAGATCACGGATGATGTCTATATCGACAACGATGATAGTTTCGATTTCGCTCACTGTTTTGATTGTTATTCAGAGATGAGTGAGGGTGAGGACGGAGAGGAAATCGGGGACTGGGACAAGATGTCAACATACGAATATCTTGACGAGGCGAACGACAGAGCATACGAGGCTTATGTTGACAGATGCGTTGACGAGGAACGGGAAAGACGGCTCGGGATATGGTAAAGGAGGGGCACATGAGGACATTTATCAATTTAAAGAATTGGACTTGGTCGGTCGGCAGATATCAGATCGATAAGGCGGAGTCTGACGAGATTCTGCCGGTGCTTGAAAAGAATCAACCCTTGCCGATGACGGAAAAGGACGAGCGGAGATTCTGCAAGGACTGCGGAGGCGAGGTCGATGCAATCGATAAGTTCTGCCGGTGGTGTGGGAGGAGGTTTGTATGAAAGAGGTTTGCGGCAAATGGATGCTCACAAAGAGAGAGGCAGAGAACATCGTCAGACCGGAGACGCAGGCGGCGGCAATCAAGACCTTATCCGAGACATATCGTGATGCGGATATCGTTGAGGCAATCGTGAAAGAGGCGGAGACGATGTGCGCTGACGCAATAGCGGTTGAATGGGTCAAGGTACCAGGGACGGCATACGACGGACACGAGTTGTTTTACAAAGCATGAGGAGGGAACAATGACGGCGAAAGAATATCTCGGAGAGATCAGACGCTTGACGGGTGTCATTGAGGAGTTAGAGCGGAGCATGGAGATATTGCAGGACGACATCGAGGGCATCAAGGGCATTCAGTACGACAAGGACAAAGTCATGACATCCGCATCCGGTGACGCAATGCTCAACAAGATCATCCGCCTGGAGCAGTTGTCGGAGGAGATCGGCGACACGATGATCGAGCGGGCAAAGAAGAGAGCGCACATCACGACACAAATCACGCTTATGCCGAACAGAAACTATATGCAATTATTGTTCAAGCGGTATGTGGAGTTCAAGAGATTCGAGCAGATCGCAGTCGAAATGAATTACAGTTACGACCGGATTGTTCACATTCATAGCGAGGCACTGCAAGATTTCGAGGAAAGATATGATATGTTAGCATACAATAGCATATAAAGTTGTGTTATAATGCTATCGTGGGTTAAGAGATCATGAAGAGTCTCCTTTAACGAGAGGGCATCCGTCGGGGTGTCCTCTTTTGATTGGTGCCGCCTATGTTGAAAACTTGTGTATATTGTGGACGCATTCACGATGCGTCGGTTGTGTGTCCTCAAAAGGGCAAGGCTCTCGAAAGACAAGAGCAGATAAAAGACCGCGCAAGAAAAGATAGGGGGAGCAGGGAGGACAAGTTTCGTCACACTGGCGACTGGAAAAAGATGCGTGAACATATCTTGCATCGAGACAGACGACTGTGTCTGTGTTGCTTGGCAGGGATTGACGGGACTGAAACGAGATACGAGACCCGTGACTTGTCTGTGCACCACATCGTACCACTGAAAGAAGATTATTCAAAGAGGCTTGATGAGGGCAACCTCATAACCCTTTGTGGGTATCATCATGAGCAGTGTGAAAGCGGAGCAGTAGGCAGAGACAAGCAGAGGGAGTTGATAGAGAAATCAATCAACGGGACACTGCTTGCAGAGGCAGGACACAAATCGGGGTAAAGGCGGGGTATTTTTAACCCCCGGGCGGTAAAGCCGAGAAACGACGATTTCTTGGAGAC
>Ga0326513_10000579_pt1 | contig 31418 bp, 22 predicted proteins | sample 2_2465_0518_D_FD_203654 | JGI IMG/M metagenome (GOLD analysis project Ga0326513, IMG submission 203654) | Bovine rumen microbial communities from UC Davis, California, United States - 2_2465_0518 | ecosystem: Host-associated > Mammals > Digestive system > Stomach > Rumen | place: USA...
CCTGCGGCGTGAAAGGCAGCCAGAGGCTCACTGTAGATGCCCTCCTCCAGCAAAAGAAAGGGCTCCTTTGCCAGATCTTCCAGTGTCACCCTCTCTCTGCCGGCAAGGGGATGATCCTTCGGCAGACAGGCCCGGTGCTCACCGGTTTTGAGGAAGCGTGTGTCCGTACCTTCTACGGCATCCGGGGGTTCAGCCTGGGTTCATCGTGTGCTTGTATCAATTTTCCTCGGAAGGGGGACTTGTTTTGCAGCTCTTCTCTTCCACAGGTTAAAGGTTCAGAACTTGGAATACAGTGCAAGCTTCATGAAACCGGCAGCGGATCAGATCGTGATTTCGGCAGACTCGGCCGCGGCATCGGCCCACAGGTGCTGATATTGGGCGAGAAAATGCTCTACCTGCTGCGGGGCGCGGCCGATAAAGGCGGCCGGATCCAGGAGCGTATTGAGCTCATGCTCGGAGAGACCGAATTCCGGCTGCCGGGCCAGACGGGAGAGAAGGTCACAGGGGAGCCCTTCCCGCATGAGCGCGACAGACTCCATGGAGCAGCGCCGGATCAGCTCATGCAGCTGCTGGCGGTCGCCGCCGCGCTTGACGCCCTCCATCAGAAGGTTTTCCGTGGCGATAAAGGGAAGATACTCCCGGACACTGCGCTCGATGATCTTCTCGTTCACGCGAAGGCCGGAACAGACGTTGCTTGCAAGATGCAGAATCGCATCGGCACAGAGAAAGGCCTCCGGCATGGAGAGACGGCGGTTGGCCGAGTCATCCAGGGTGCGCTCCAGCCACTGGGCAGAGGCGGTGAGAGGTGCGTTCATGGACTCTGCTATCAGGTAACGGCAGAGGGAACAGATCCGTTCACAGCGCATGGGGTTGCGCTTGTAGGCCATGGCGGAAGAACCGATCTGGCTGTCCTCAAAAGGCTCCTCCAGCTGGCGGTCATGCTGCAGGAGGCGGATGTCCTGGGCCATGCGGTAGCAGCTCTGTGCGATGGAACTCAGGGTGTTCAGAATCCGGGTATCGGTCTTGCGGGGATAAGTCTGGCCGCAGACCGGGAAGCAGGCGTCGAAGCCGAATTCTTCCGCCAGCATCTCATTCATCCGGTCGATCTTCCCGCTGTCACCGTCAAACAGATCCAGAAAACTCGCTTCGGTCCCGGTGGTGCCGCGGCAGCCGAGGAAACGGAGACTGCCCAGCACAAAGTCCAGTTCCTCCAGATCCGAGACCAGGTCCTGCATCCAGAGCGTGGCCCGTTTCCCGACGGTGACCAGCTGGGCAGGCTGATAATGGGTGTAACCGAGGGTGGGGAGCGCCTTGTGCCGGTCGGCGAATTCCGCCAGAACCGAGAGAAGGGAACAAAGCCGGCCGCGCAGCGCCTGCAGGCCTTCGCGGTAGAGAATCAGGTCCCCGTTGTCGGTCACATAGCAGCTGGTGGCGCCGAGATGGATGATCCCCGCGGCCGAAGGCGCGGCCTTCCCGTAGGCGTAGATGTGCGCCATCACGTCATGGCGGACTTCCTTTTCCCGGCGGGAGATGCAGTCAAAGTCAATATCGCTCAGATGGGCCTCCAGGTCGCAGAGCTGTTCTTCTGTGATCGGGAGGCCGAGCTGATGCTCCGCCTTTGCCAGAGCAAGCCAAAGCCGGCGCCAGGTTTCGGCACGCCGCTGGGCGGAGAAGAGCTCCTGCATGCTGACGGAGGCATAGCGGGTGATCAGGGGAGACTCATAACGGTCATACATGGTCTGTTCCTCGTTTTTATCTGAAATGATCGTGGATCCGGGATTATCGGACGAGATAGGCATCCCGTTCGGGGCCGACAGAGACATAGCGGATGTGACAGCCGATCTGCTCCTCGATGAACTCGACATAGCGCCGGGCTGCTTCAGGCAGATCCTCCCAGCTTCGGACGCCGGAGATGTCACAGTTCCAGCCATCCACCGTTGTGATGACGGGCTTGGCCTCCGCCAGGGCAGCGGGGAAGGGGAAGGCGTCCGTGCGGCTTCCGTTCAGCTCGTATTGAACGCAGACCGGGATCCGGTCCATATAGCTCAGGACATCCAGCTTGGTCAGCGCGATGGCGGTGGCGCCCTGAACCTGAACACCGTAGCGGGTGGCGACCAGGTCGATGGGGCCGACACGCCGCGGCCGGCCGGTTTTGGCGCCGTATTCGCCTCCGGCTTCGCGGAGCTTCTCGGCTTCGTCACCGAACATCTCGCACACGAAAGGCCCCTCTCCGACACAGGTGGAATAGGCCTTCACCACACCGATCACTTCATCGAGGCGGGCGGTCGGAAGCCCCGATCCCACCGGCGCATACGAGGCGATGGCGTTGGAGGAGGTCGTATAAGGATAGATGCCGTAATCAAGGTCGCGCAGCGCGCCGAGCTGGGCCTCAAAAAGGATGCTCCTCCCCTCCGTGGAAGCCCGGCGCAGCCAGGCGCCCGTGTCACGGACGAAGGGGCGGATCTTCCCGCCGTAGTCCTCGACCCACTGCATCAGCGCTTCCATGGTCCAGGGCTCTGCACCGTAAACGCCGGTCAGAATCAGGTTCTTCCATTCGAGAAGCTCCTGCAGATGAACTCTGAGGTGCTCCGGATAGAAGAGCTCGCCCGCCAGAACGGTTTTCTTCTGGTACTTGTCTGAATAGAAGGGTGCGATGCCCTGTTTTGTGGAGCCGTATTTTTTGTCCTTCAGCCGGGCTTCCTCCAGGCCGTCCAGCTGGCGGTGCCAGGGAAGCAGCAGGGAGGCGCGGTCGCTGATCAGCAGGTTCTCCGGCGTCACGCTGACGCCCTTGGCGCGGACATCCTCGATCTCGGTCCAGAGATTCTCCGGATCCAAGGCGACGCCGTTTCCGAGGACATTCACCACATTCGGGTGGAAGATGCCGGAGGGGAGCAGGTGGAGCGCAAATTTCCCGTAGCGGTTCACGACGGTGTGGCCGGCGTTCCCTCCACCCTGATAACGGATGACGATGTCATAGGATTCGGTGAGCAGATCGACCATGCGTCCCTTTCCTTCGTCGCCCCAGTTGATGCCCACAATTGCACAGGTTTTCATCCCGGTATCCTCCTCAATAGTTAACATATCCCGATCGGGAACGCAAAAAGTATACCCCGTGAGAAACAGAATGTCAAAAAAGAATCTGAGAAAAAGGCAATAAAGTGCATTACGATAGGAATAACGTATCGTAATGATAACGGAAAAGGTATGATGAAAGAGATCACCGCCGTGATAGAATATGATGAGTGAAAGCCCTGACCGGTACGAGGCCTGTTTCTATCCGGAACGCCGAAGAAACGGCGTTTGTCTGCAATGCAGACAGAGTGAAATGAGAGGGGAGCTGTATGGATCAGCAGCAGTACGTCAGTACCGGAATCAAGGGCCTCGACAAGGCGATTGACGGCCTGAGACCGGGGGATACCGTAACCTGGCAGATGGAAAACATCGGCGATTACATGTATGTCGCGACCCAGTTCGTGGTGGATGAAGCCCTGACCGGCCGCCCCATGGTCTACCTCCGCTTCGGCGATCACGACGAGCTGGTCCCGACGGAGGTGCTTCAGGCCAGGGGGGCGAACATCCGGAAAATCACCCTGGATCCCGCGGTCGGGTTCGAGACCTTTGCGGTGCAGGTGCACAGGATCATATCGGCAGAAGCGGAGAATACATTTTTCCTGTTTGACTGTCTCTCTGAGCTGCAGCGGTACTGGTTTTCGGACCTGATGATCTGCAACTTTTTCTGCCTGACCAGCGAGTTCATCGCGTCCCGCGGCGCGCTCTGCTATGTGGCGCTGCAGTATGAGCGGCATATCTATGAGACCGTCTCGCGCATCCGGCATGCCACGAATGTCCTCATGAACATCCGCACGATGGACGGCTGCACCTATATTCACCCGGTGAAAGCCGAGGGAAGGGACAGCCGGTACATGTACTTCCCGCTGCGCATTCACGGAAGCAAGTGCGAGGCCGTCACGTCCAGCAGCGAGACCTATGCCATTTTCGATATTTTCACCCAGACGGGAGAGCGTCGGGACTGCTGGGACAGTATGTTCGATTCGGTGAGCATTGATCACCCGGAGCCGACGGATCCGGAGGGGATCGCGCTGAAGGAAAACATCATGCGCTGCCTGCTGGGGACGGAACCCACCCGCCTGGAACTCTGCCGGAAGTATTTTACCATGCGGGACCTGATGGAAATCAAGCGCCGGGAGATCGGAACGGGCTGCATCGGGGGCAAGTCGGTCGGCATGCTACTGGCGCGGCATATCATCCGGGACACGGATCCCGAGCTCTATGCAAAACGCATTGAACCCCATGACTCCTATTTTATCGGGGCGGATGTGTTCTATACCTACGCGGTGCAGAACAACACCTGGGATCTGCGGACCAAGATGATCAAGCCCGAGGACTATCTCCGGGTTGCGCCGGAATTCCGGGATCGGCTTCTGCACGGGACCTTCATGCCCACCATCAAGGAGCAGTTTCTCTCCATGCTGGAGTATTTCGGCCAGTCGCCCATCATCGTGCGTTCCAGCTCGCTGCTGGAAGACGGAATCGGAAACGCTTTCGCGGGAAAATACGAGAGCGTCTTCTGCCCGAGTCAGGGGAGCCTGGAAGAGCGCTATGAGGTGTTCGAAAACGCCGTGCGCACGGTGTATGCCAGTACGGTGAGCCCGGACGCGTTCCGCTACCGCGCGGACCGCGGCCTGCTGGACCGGGATGAGCAGATGGCATTGCTTGTCATGCGGGTGAGCGGGGATGTACACGGCGATTATTACTATCCGCATCTGGCGGGCGTGGGGCACTCCAAAAACCTGTATGTCAACGGCCCGAAAGCAAATGAGGACAACAGCGGCATGCTGCGCCTGGTCTTCGGGCTGGGGACCCGGGCGGTGGACCGGGAGGCGGACGACTATGCGCGCTTTGTGAATCTCGACACCCCGCTGGCCCCGCCGATGGTGGAATACGGCGACGAATACCGCTACAGCCAGCACAAGGTGGATGTGATCGACCTGCCGGAGAACCGGTTCGCGACGATCCCGCTCGAAAAACTGAGCAAATACAGCATGCGCACGGACGCGGCGCTCTTCATGGAGCCGGACACCGCGACGGCGGCACGATTCCGCGAAATGGGGCTTTACAACGAACCGGTCCCGGATATCGTAAACTTCCAGAAGCTTCTGCGCCGGACGGACTTCGCCCAGGTGATGAAGCGGATCATGGCCATCGTGGCGGAGAAGTATAACTATCCGGTGGACGTGGAATACGCCTGCAACTTTACCCAGCAGGGCGACTATAAGGTAAACCTGTTGCAGTGCCGCACGATCCAGACCACGGGGCTTGGGAAGGCCGGGGTAATGCCCGCGTTCCGGGAAATGCTATGGCGCATCCGCGGCAACTTTATGGGCGGAAATGCTGCGATCCCTGTCCGCTATGTGGTGTATGTGAAAGTGGAGCCGTATCTGAATCTGCCGGAACAGCAGAAATACGCCGTGGCCAGAGCGGTCGGGGATCTCAACCGCCGGCTGCAGGGGAAGGACGCCATCCTGATCGGCCCGGGGAGATGGGGGACGACGACGCCGAGCCTTGGCGTACCGGTACGCTTTGCCGAGATCAGCCACTACGCCTGCATGTGCGAGATGGCCTATTCCTCCCACGGGCTGCGCCCGGAGCTGAGCTACGGGAGCCACTTCTTCCAGGATCTGGTGGAGTCGGGGATCTTCTATACGGCCATCTACCAGGGAGAACCCGGCTGTGAATTCAACGAAGAGGGCTTTGAGGCCTTTCCGGACCGCTATGCGGAACTTACGGGAGATGAAAAGCTCAAAAACGTGGTGAAGGTCTATGATCTTGGGGAGAAGGGCGCAACGCTATATGCCGAGGTCAAGAGCCAGGACTGCCTGCTCGGCCTGCTGTGAGGATGTTATCCTGCTTGCTGGATATCATACTTTTTTTGTATGATAATGGAAAAGGATAAAGTATTGTTCATTTGCCTGATGCTGTGATAGCATCAGGCAATGTTTTTTGAACTTTGAAAAAGGACTGCCTGCGGCATTGGTAGGCGGTCCTTTCGCTATTTTGGACCGGAACAGAAGGAGGGCAAACTATGAGACAGCCGGAACGGAAGTATCCCCTGTACTGTCCCACGATGGAGCACGATTCCTGCGGAATCGGCGCGGTCATCAGTATCCGCGGCGAACAGAGCCACCGGACCGTGGACGATGCGCTGAAAATCGTGGAAAAGCTGCAGCACCGGGCAGGCAAGGACGCCTGCGGCGAGACCGGAGACGGCGTCGGACTGATGATGCAGATCCCTCATAAACTGATGGTGAAGGCGGCGCGGGAGATCGGGATTGACAACCTGGGCGCAGCCAGAAGCTACGGCGTCGGGATGTTCTTCCTGCCGCAGGAGACCCTGAAGCGCCTGCAGGCGAAGAAAATGCTGGAGATCATTGTCGGACGCCACGGGGTGAAATTTCTCGGCTGGCGGGAGGTCCCGGTCTGCCCGGAGGTGCTGGGCCGGACCGCCCGGGAGGCGCAGCCCTGTATCATGCAGTGCTTTGTGAGACGCCCGGATGAGGTGGCGGAAGGGCTGGACTTTGACAGGCTGCTTTATATCATCCGCAGGGAGTTTGAACAGAGCGACATCGGGACCTATATCGCCTCCTTCTCCAGCCGGACCATTGTCTATAAAGGGATGTTTCTGGTTCATCAGCTGCGGGCTTTTTACCGGGACCTGCAGGATCCGGACTGCGAGAGCGCCATGGCCATGGTGCATTCGCGTTTCTCCACCAACACCAATCCAAGCTGGGAGCGGGCGCACCCAAACCGCTACATCATGCACAACGGCGAGATCAACACCATCCGCGGCAATGTGGACCGGATGCTGGCCAGAGAAGAGACCATGCACTCGACGCTCATCAGCGATGAGGACATGGACCGCATCCTCCCGGTGGTGGACCAGCGGGGCTCGGACTCGGCGATGCTGGACAACACGCTGGAATTCCTGATGATGAACGGCATTGAACTTCCGCAGGCGGTCATGATGACGATCCCGGAGCCTTGGGCCAACAATCGGAAGATGAGCCAGGAAAAACGCGACTTCTACCAGTACTATGCCACGATGATGGAGGCCTGGGACGGGCCGGCGGCCATCGTTTTCAGCGACGGAGACAGCGTGGGCGCGGTACTGGACCGGAACGGGCTGCGGCCCTGCCGCTGGTATCAGACCCGGGATGATTATCTGATCCTCTCCTCGGAGGTGGGGGTCCTGGAGCTGGATCCGGCCAATATCGTAAAAAAATCCCGCCTTCAGCCGGGGAAAATGCTCCTCGTGGATACCCGGCAGAAGCGGCTCATCGGCGACGAGGAGCTCAAGAGCCACTACGCGTCCCAGAGCCCCTACGGAGAGTGGCTGGACGGGCATCTGGTCCACCTGGAAGATCTGCCCATCCCGAACCAGAAGGTGGAGAAGCATTCGCAGATCCTGCGCGACAAGCTGTACAAGGCCTTCGGCTATACCTATGAGGATGTGAAGGAAGAGATCCTGCCGCTGGCGCGAAACGGGGCGGAACCCATCCTGTCCATGGGGACGGATATCCCTCTCGCGGTGCTGTCAGAAGCGAGACAGCCGCTGTTCAGCTATTTCAAGCAGCTTTTTGCGCAGGTGACAAACCCGCCTATCGACGCCATTCGGGAGAAGATTGTCACGGATACGGCCGTCTATCTGGGAGCTTCCGGCAATCTTCTGGAGGAGCGGGCAGAAAACTGCGCGGTGCTCCAGATCCATAACCCGATTCTCACCAGCGTGGACCTGATGAAGATCCGGCATATGGACAACCCCCAGTTCAAGGTCGAGACCATCTCGCTGCTCTACTACAAGAGAACCCCGCTGGAGAGCGCGGTGGAGCGCCTGTTTGTCGCCTGCGACCGGGCATACAAGCAGGGGGCCAACATCCTGATCCTCTCTGACCGAGGGGTGGATGAGAACCATGTGGCGATCCCGTCGCTGCTGGCCGTGTCGGCGGTGCAGAAATATCTGGTGCGCAGCAAGAAGCGCACGGCCCTGTCCCTCATTCTGGAGAGTGCCGAGCCGCGCACGGTGCATCATTTCGCAACGCTGCTGGGCTACGGGGCCCAGGCCATCAACCCCTATCTGGCGCAGGAATGCATCGAGGAACTGGTGAGCCTGGACATGCTGGACAAGGACCCCGGCGCGGCCATCGACGACTATAACCGGGGAATCCTCGCGGGCATCGTGAAGATCGCCTCCAAGATGGGCATTTCCACGATCCAGTCCTATCAGGCGGCGCAGATCTTTGAGTGCGTCGGCATCAGCTCAAAGGTCATTGAGCGGTACTTCACCAACACCGTCAGCCGGGTGGAGGGCATCGGCCTGGAAGAGATCGGCGAGGGCGTCGAGTGGAAGCACGATCAGGCCTTTGAACCGCTGGGCCTCGGCATCGACACCACGCTCAATTCCGTCGGCTCTCACAAGCTGCGCTCCGGCAGCGGCGCGGAGGACCATATGTATAACCCCCTGACCGTCAAGCTTCTGCAGAAGGCGGCGAGAGAGGGAAGCTACGAGACCTTCAAGCAGTACACCTCCATGGTGGACAATCTTGAGATCCCGCATACCCTTCGCGGCCTGCTGGACCTCAAACGGGATCCGAACGGGGGCATCCCGCTGGACGAGGTCGAGCCGGTGGAGAGCATCGTCCGGCGCTTCAAGACCGGCGCCATGAGCTACGGCTCCATCTCCCAGGAGGCCCATGAATGTCTTGCCGAGGCGATGAACACCCTTGGCGGACGCTCCAACTCCGGAGAGGGCGGAGAGACGCCGGACCGCCTGAAGGATCCGCTGCGCTGCTCGGCCATCAAGCAGATCGCCTCCGGGCGCTTCGGCGTGACCAGCGCCTATCTGAACAGCGCCCGGGAGCTGCAGATCAAGATGGCCCAGGGCGCAAAGCCCGGAGAAGGCGGTCACCTGCCGGGAAGCAAGGTCTATCCCTGGATCGCAAGAACCCGCTGCTCCACGCCGGGCGTCTCTCTCGTGAGTCCGCCGCCCCATCATGATATCTATTCCATTGAGGATCTGGCACAGCTGATCTTCGACCTGAAGAATGCCAACCGGGACGCCCGCATCAGCGTCAAGCTGGTCTCGGAGGCGGGCGTGGGGACCATCGCCTGCGGCGTTGCGAAAGCGGGCGCGCAGGTGGTCCTGATTTCCGGCTACGACGGCGGAACCGGCGCCGCGCCGGGCTCCTCCATCCACAATGCCGGCCTCCCCTGGGAGCTGGGTGTCGCCGAGGCGCACCAGACCCTGGTCAAGAACGGCCTGCGGGAACAGGTTGTGATCGAAGCAGACGGCAAGCTCATGACCGGGCGGGATGTGGCCGTGGCGTGTATGCTCGGGGCGGAGGAATTCGGCTTTGCGACAGCGCCCCTCATTACCCTGGGCTGCTGCATGATGAGGGCCTGCAACCTGGACACCTGCCCGGTGGGGATCGCGACCCAGAACCCGAAGCTGCGGGCGCGGTTTTCCGGAAAGCCTGAATATGTGATGAACTTCATGCGCTTCGTGGCCGAGGAACTGCGGGAGTGCATGGCGGCGGTCGGCATCCGGACGGTCGACGAGCTGGTAGGCCGCAGCGATCTGCTCACCGTCCGGGAAAAGCGCATCACCCATCGCGCCGAGACGGTGGATCTCTCCGCTCTGCTGATAAACCCCTACGGGGAGGACGTGCCGCACTTTGCCCCGGAGGCGGTTTATCGCTTCCGCCTGTCCGAGACCAAGGACTTCAGCCTGCTGCTGGAGAAGCTTGGCCCATCGCTGAAGAGCTCGCGCCACGGTAAGTTGGAGGTACAGGTCTCCAGCACGGACCGGGCCTTCGGCACGCTCTTCGGCTCCGAGATTACCCGCGCCTGCGGCGACAGTCTCCGGGATGACAGCTATGTGATCCGCTGCCACGGCGGAGGCGGACAGTCCTTCGGCGCCTTTATTCCGAAAGGACTGACCCTGCGGCTGGAGGGAGACAGCAACGACGGCTTCGGAAAAGGCCTGTCCGGCGGAAAGCTTGTGCTTTATCCGCCCAAGGGAAGCACATTCCGGGCCGATGAAAACATTATCGTCGGGAATGTCGCCCTGTACGGCGCGACTTCGGGCAAGGCCTTCATCGCAGGCCTCGCGGGGGAGCGCTTCTGCGTCCGCAACTCCGGGGCCAGCGCCGTGGTGGAAGGCGTCGGGGACCACGGCTGTGAGTATATGACCGGCGGCCGGGTCGTGATTCTCGGCAATACCGGGAAAAACTTTGCCGCGGGCATGTCCGGCGGGATCGTGTATGTCCTGGACGAGAAGCATGACCTTTACACCCGGCTGAACAAAACCGGGCTTGAGATGAGCACGCTTCAGGAGCACCATGACATTCAGGAGCTGCAGGAGCTGATCCGGGAACATGTCACGGCGACAGGCTCGGAAAAGGGAAAAGAGATCCTGGAGCACTTTGAGGACTATATCCCGGCGTTCAAGAAGATCATCCCGAAGGACTATGAGAAGATGATCGCGGCCATCGCCGCCTTCGAGGGCAAGGGAGAGAGCCCGGAACAGGCGGAGATTGCGGCCTTCAACGCCGCGGTCAAACACTGAGAGGGGGTGCCGTGAATGGGAAAACCGACCGGATTTCTGGAATACAGCAGAGTGGAAAACAGACGGCGGCCTCCGCTGGAACGCGTGAAGGATTGGGAAGAGCTCTATCTTCCGGTGGAAGGGGAGGAGCGGCTCAAGCAGGGCGCAAGGTGCATGAACTGCGGGATCCCGTTCTGTCAGGCGGGCGTGCAGTTTGAAGGAAAACAGCTTGGCTGCCCGCTGCACAACCTGATCCCGGAGTGGAACGACATGCTCATGGACGGAAACTACGGCCATGCCCTGGCGAGACTGCTGAAGACAAACAACTTCCCGGAATTTACCGGGAGGGTCTGTCCGGCATTCTGTGAGCAGGCCTGCACCTGCGGCCTGTACGACGCGCCCATCACCGTCCACGACAACGAGCGGAGCATCATCGAGTACGCCTTTCGCAGCGGCCTGATGAAACCGCGCTTTACGCAGAACGCCTCCGGGAAGAACGTGGTGGTTGTGGGCTCCGGCCCGGCCGGCCTCGCCGTGGCGGACCAGCTGAACCACCGCGGACACAGCGTCACGGTGGTGGAGAAGCACCCCAGGGCAGGCGGAATCCTGACCTACGGCATCCCGAACATGAAGCTCCCAAAAGACATCGTCACGAGGCGGATCAGCCTGATGACCGATGAGGGCGTGAGTTTTGTGACCGGCCTGGACGCCTCCGATCCTGCCGTTGCCCGGCGGCTATCGGCGGAATACGACGCGGTGGTGCTCTGCTGCGGCGCAGAGGAGCCGAGAAGCATCGGGGTGAACACCGACGGCGTGAGCGGCGTCTGTTATGCCATGGAGTATCTGCACGCGGCCGCAGAAAGCCGCTTTGACGGCCGGGCAGAGCCTGCGCCGAGTGCCGCCGGGAAGGATGTGGTCATCATCGGGACCGGAAACACCGCCAGCGACTGCGTGGCGACGGCACTGCGCCAGGGCTGCCGGAGTGTGACGCAGCTGGTGCGCCGCGGTCGGGAGGACTATCTGGACGGAAACGGAGTCCTGCCGCAGGACTACGCCCAGGAAGAGGCGGAGAGTGTGTTCGGGGAGGATCCGAGACGCTTCGGACAGAGCGTGGATACGCTTCAGACGGACGGACAGGGAAATCTGACTTCCATCACGACGAAGAGCGGAGAGAGCTTCCCCTGTGAGCTCCTCATCGGCGCAACCGGTTTTGCCGGCTGCAGGGCGGATGTGTGCGAGGCCTTCGGCGTGGAGCGCGAGCGGACCGTCAGGACGGAGAAGGGAAGCTTTCAGACCAGCGTGCCCCATATTTTCACGGCGGGCGACATGCACCGGGGACAGTCCCTCGTGGTTCACGCCATCGCCGAAGGGAGAGCCGCGGCCGCGGAAGTGGACCGCTTCCTGATGGGCTATACCAACCTGCTCTGAGCGTCACAGATATTTTTGCTTGATCTGAAATCGGGAAAGGAAGGGACTCCATGACGAAGTATATTTTTGTAACCGGAGGCGTGGTCTCCGGACTGGGAAAAGGCATCACGGCGGCATCCCTGGGGCGCCTGCTGAAGGCCAGAGGGCTGAAGGTCGCGGCCCAGAAACTGGACCCCTACATCAATGTGGATCCCGGAACCATGAGCCCCTATCAGCACGGTGAAGTCTATGTGACGGAGGACGGCTCGGAGACCGATCTGGACCTGGGGCATTATGAGCGCTTCATCGACGAAAACCTCAACCGCTGGTCGAACCTCACCACCGGAAAAGTGTACTGGAACGTGCTGAACAAGGAGCGGCGGGGAGAGTACCTGGGGCAGACGGTGCAGGTGATCCCGCACATCACCCAGGAGATCAAGGAGTTCATCTACGCCGTGGGGAAGAAGACGGACGCGGATGTCGTCATTACGGAGATCGGCGGCACCACCGGCGACATCGAAAGCCAGCCGTTTCTGGAAGCGGCGCGGCAGGTGGGCCTGGAGCAGGGGAAAGGAAACGTCTGCTATATCCATGTGACACTGGTTCCCTTCCTGCGGGGCAGCGATGAGCACAAGACCAAACCGACCCAGCACTCGGTCAAGGAGCTGCAGGGCATGGGCATCAGTCCGGACATCATTGTGCTGCGCTGTGATGAGCCGCTGGAGGAGGAAATTTTCCGCAAGATCGCCATGTTCTGTAATGTCAAGCCCGACTGTGTGATCGAGAACCGGACCCTGCCGGTGCTGTATGAGGCGCCGCTGATGCTGGAGGAGGAGAACTTCTCGCTCATCGTCTGCCGTGAGCTGGGCCTCTGGACAAAAGCCCCGGAACTTTCCGGCTGGACCGAGCTGGTACAGCGGATCCGCAGCCTGAAGAAGACCGTCCGCATCGGGCTCGTCGGCAAGTACGTACAGCTCCACGATGCCTATCTCTCGGTGGCCGAGGCCCTGCGGCACGCGGGCTATGACTGTGACGCCGCGGTTGAGATCGACTGGATCAACAGTGAGGGCGTGACGGAAGAGACCGCCCCGGCGCTTTTCCGGAACTGCGACGGGATCATCGTCCCGGGCGGCTTCGGTAGCCGCGGCGTGGAAGGGATGATCACCACGGTGCGCTATGCCAGAGAACACGGGATCCCGTATTTCGGCATCTGCCTCGGCATGCAGGTGGCGGTCATCGAATACGCAAGGGATGTCTGCGGCCTTGCGGGAGCCAGTTCCGGAGAGCTTGACCCGGAGAGCCCCCACAAGGTGATCGACTTCCTGCCGGACCAGAGCGACGAGGTGGACAAGGGCGGTTCCCTGCGCCTCGGTGCGTATCCCTGCAAGCTCCGGGAAGGGAGTCTGCTTCGGCGCTGCTACGGCAGGGAGCTGGTGCAGGAGCGCCACCGCCACCGCTATGAGTTCAACAACGACTACCGTGAGATCCTGACCGGGCACGGTCTGCTTCTCAGCGGAATGAGTCCGGACGATTATATCGTGGAGGCGGTGGAACTGCCGGGACATCCGTTTTTCGTCGGCGTCCAGTTCCATCCGGAGTTCAAGAGCCGGCCGGACCGGCCGCATCCGATCTTCCGCGGGTTTATCGAAGCGGCACTGATCCGCGGCTGTGCAGATACGGAGGAGAACGAACTTGAATAATCAGAAGGTCCTGATTCTGGATTTCGGCGGGCAGTACAACCAGCTGATCGCCCGGCGGGTGAGAGCCTGCCAGGTCTATTGTGAGGTGCATCCGTGGACGATGCCGCTGGAGGAAATCCGCGCCTATGATCCCATCGGGATCATCTTCACCGGCGGGCCGAACAGTGTTTATGCCCGGCACTCTCCCCATGCGGATCCCGGCGTCTATGCCCTCGGCATCCCGATCCTTGGAATCTGCTACGGATGCCAGCTGCTGGCGCAGGAGCTGGGAGGCTGCGTCACCGCGGCGCAGGAGAACAGCGCCCGGGAGTATGGAAAGACCGTGACGTATTTCGACACCGGCTGCGCGCTGTTTCGTGATCTGCCGGAGGAAAGCGTCACCTGGATGAGCCACGGGGACTTCATGGCAAAGGTGCCGGAGGGCTTCCGCCTGGTGGCGCGGTCCAAAGTCTGCCCCACGGTTGGAATTTGTGACGAAGACAGGAAATTCTACGGCGTCCAGTTCCATCCGGAGGTCAGTCATACCGAATACGGCAGCCGGATGCTGCGTAATTTCCTGTACGAAATCTGCGGAGCGGCCGGAGATTGGACCATGGCGGATTTCAAGCAGAAAGCCGTTGATGAAGTTCGAAAAAAGGTCGGAGACGGCCGTGTCCTGCTGGCGCTCTCCGGCGGGGTGGATTCCTCCGTGGCGGCGGCCCTGCTGGCGGAAGCGGTGGGGAAGCGCCTGACCTGTGTGTTTGTCGACCACGGACTGATGCGCAAGAACGAAGGCGAAGAGGTGGAAGCGGCGTTTTCACGCTGGGATCTGAACTTTGTCCGGGTGGATGCGGAGGAACGCTTTCTCACGCATCTGGCAGGCGTGACCGAGCCGGAGCAGAAACGCAAAATCATCGGCGAAGAGTTCATCCGTGTGTTTGAGGCCGAGGCGAAAAAGATCGGACGGGTCGACTTCCTGGCGCAGGGGACGATCTATCCCGATGTAATCGAGTCCGGCGCGGGCGAGGCGGCCGTGATCAAGAGCCACCACAACGTGGGCGGCCTGCCAGATTATGTGGACTTCCGGGAGATCATCGAGCCGCTGCGCATGCTCTTCAAGGATGAAGTACGCGAGCTCGGAAGAGAGCTGGGCCTGCCGGAATACCTCGTGACAAGACAGCCCTTCCCGGGACCGGGCCTGGGCATCCGTGTTATCGGAGAAGTCACGAAGGAAAAGCTGGATATGGTGCGCGAAGCGGACTGGATCTTCCGTGACGAGATCGCGAAAGCCGGCCTGCAGGACAGGATGAGCCAGTACTTTGCAGCGCTCTCCAACATGCGCTCGGTCGGCGTGATGGGAGACGGACGGAGTTATGACTATGCGGTAGTGCTGCGCAGCGTCCAGACCGGCGACTTCATGACGGCCGACTGGAGCCGGATTCCCTATGAGGTGCTGGACCGGGTTTCCGTCCGGATTGTCAACGAGGTCCCCGGAGTCAACCGCGTGCTCTATGACATCACGTCTAAGCCGCCGGCCACCGTGGAGCTGGAATAACATCGGATCGGTTCACAGACAAAGGAGACGAGAACTCTTTTCGGGTTCCCGTCTCCTTCGTGGATTTGATCCTCCGTGCAAACAGCGGCGCTTTTTTGTGTGACACTTCTGTGATACTTCGTGTGCTATGATGCAGTCACAAAAGAAAGAACTCCGCCAATTCAAGTCTTTGACGGAGCGGGGAGACAGAACCCGGTTTCAATGTATCGGATTGGAAGTCTCCCCGAAATGTAAAAAATATTAAGAAATAAAAATATAAAAAGGAGACAGAACCATGGAAAATAAAAACCTGAACGAACAGGAACTTGAGAATGTGAGCGGCGGTGAATTCCGTATGGTCAACACCGGTGATGCAAGACCTGCTGCCATCAGAAGCTATCCCGGCCTGAACGCCCCGGTGGTTGCAACGCTCGTGAACGGCACACAGGCGAATTCGACAGGAAGATTCACTTATGCAGACGGCCGCAACTGGGCCGAGATCAACTATCCGGTACAGGGATGGATCAAGGGCGCCATTCTCGGCTATGCGTATTGATGCCGCATAACAGGGCCAAGGCTTGCTGAAAAAACTCCATGAAAAAAGATCCGCAGATCAGGCAGTTTTGCCCGGTCTGCGGATTGTTCTATTGAAGAAATGGGCATCCCTTCCTGAAGAAGCGATGCCCTTTCAATATAGGTCTGTTCTTTATTTCCAGTGCTTCAGCTGCGAAAGGTATTGATCATACTGGCTCTTTCGTACTTCTTCCGGGGTGTTGTCCGGGTTCGGCATATGGGAGATGAGAAAATCGAGCAGCCCATCTTTCGATTCATAGGCAAAGGCCCCGCCGACGTAACACCACTTGCAGTAGTCCTCATTGTAGCTTCCGTCCGGTTCCCGGCTTATCATGTCGTCCTCGCTCAGCGGCATCCCGCAGCACTGGCAGATCAGCTGCCTCGGCGATCCGAGGAGCGTGTTGATGGACACATCAAATTCCCTTGAGAGCAGCTTCAGTGTATCGGTATTCGGCTGAGTTTCCCCGGTTTCCCAGCGGCTGACCGCCTGCCGGGATACCATGACATGCTCGGCCAGCTGCTCTTGCGTCAGATGCTTCTTTTCCCTGAGTGTTTTAAGGATGTCTCGAATTTCCATAACGGATTCCTCCTATGGTTATAAAGATGCCTCCATTATAATCCCGATCACGGATCGGGAAAAGCAACCTGCTGTTGCGATGAGACGATCCCTTCCAGAAATTCCCTGGCTTCCCTTGCTCCGCCGCAGGCGTGGAAACTGTCAGATACCAGTTTCGCCTTGGCTTTATAGTCCGGCTCATACAGCACGGTCTGGAGGGCCTGCAGAATGTCTTCTTCCGAGATTGATTTCAAGCGAATCCCGGCGCCAAGCTCCTCTGCTCTTTTCGCGACGGCTTCCTGCTCCGACGTCTGGGGAAACAGGACCAGCGGCACCTGGAAATACAGGCCCTCGGAGGCGGAATTCATGCCGCAATGGGTGATAAACGCATCGGAGACAGAGAGAACCGCCATCTGGTCAACAGACTCATAAATCCGGATGTTCTCCGGCAGATGCGCAAAACGGTCCGTGTTGCTTCCCATGGAGATGATAACCTGCCAGTCGGTTTTCCCGAGAACACTGATGCAGTTGCGATAGAATTCCCGGTTCTGGTTAATCGTGCCCATGGAGATGTAAACGGTTTTCTCCGCCGTCTTCGCACACGGTTCCGTGATCGGGCGAATCGAAGGTCCGATAAAATGATAGCGCTCAGAAAAGGTATCGGCACAGGGCTGGAAATACTTTGATGTATAGACAATGGTGTTGGTTTCGTTGTCGTTCTGAACAATGTCCAGGATTCCTTTGACGGGATACCCCTTTTCCCTCAGCCGTGCGAGCTGTTTGTTGATGCGCGGCATGGTGAACAGCGTTTTTGCGATGTCCCATGGGGTCTGCTTCATGTACCTTGCGGAGTATCGGTTGAATGCGAAGGTGGTCGTAGAGCACACATAGGGCAGAGCGTGCTTCATAGCCACCAGCTTTCCCCAGTAAGCGACGGAATCGGAAACGACAAGATCCGGTTTGAGCTCTTCCACTTTTCTCGTTGTCATTTTATCGAGCGCCAGCGTTGAGGAAACAAGCAGCTCCGTCGCGAAGGCCTTATCCTTCCCGACGCGGTCCGCGTTTTCCTTATCCTCCATGTCAAAGTCATACGCGTCACACCCAATGAACACGGCGCCCGCGCGTTCAATCTGATCCCGGAACAGTTCGAACGAAAAATAGAAAACCTGATGCCCGGCAGCGGTCAGTTCCTTCACGATACCCAAGGTCGGATTGGTGTGTCCGTATGCCGGAATACAAAACCATGCGATTCTCATTTCGGCTCATCCTCGCTTTTTTCTTTAAACGCAACGGCAAACAGTTCGGAGAATGCACCCTTGTTTGGAATTGCGATGCCGCGCTGCTCATCTCCGAGAAGAAGCAGCGTGTCTCCGGGTTTAATATTGAAGATGTCCCGTGCCTGCTTGGGAATGACAATTTGCCCTTTTTCACCGACGGTCGCCGTCCACGCGTATTTTCCATCCGGTGCTGTCATCATCCTCACCTCACTATTCTGGTATGATTTGTATAACAAATCATACCATCGACTCCAGGAAAAGTCAATACGGGAAACGATTGTAGTCGGAAATCAGCGGTTTTGCCGGCACCCGTGCCCTTGTATTCATGCCTGATCCGTGGTAGAATCAAAAAACTTCTTCATCGTTCTGCTATCAGGAGGGAAACATGAAGCTTCCGGAACTGCTGTCCCCGGCGGGGGATCTGGATCGGGTTCAGACGGCGCTGCTCTACGGGGCGGATGCCGTCTATCTTGCGGGCAGGCTCTTTGGCATGCGTGCCAAGACGGTCAATTTTCAGGATCAGGATCTTGCGCGGGCCATTCATCTGATCCATGCTCAGGGAAAAAAGGCATATATCACCTGCAATGTGCTCCCGCGGGAGAAGGAACTGGAGCTGGTTCCGGACTACTTTGCGTTCCTGCAGGATCTGGGGGCGGACGCGCTGATCCTGGCGGATCTCGGGCTCCTTCGCATGGCGGGGCGGTATGCGCCGAAATGTGCCAGACATGTCAGCACGCAGCTCGGAGTTCTCAACAGTGAGACGGCGTCGTTTCTGTACGAGCTGGGCGCGGATACCGTGGTTCTAGCCCGGGAGTGCAGCCTGGAAGAAATCCGCGCGATACGGGAACACTGCCCGGCGGAGCTTCGCCTGGAAGCCTTTGTCCACGGGGCCATGTGCGTCTCCTTCTCGGGAAGATGCCTGCTGTCCAACTATCTGACGGGAAGGGACTCCAACCACGGCGAATGTGCCCAGCCCTGCCGCTGGAAATACCATCTTATGGAGGAAACCCGTCCGGGAAAATACATGGAAATCTCCGAAGACGGGGGCACCTTTATTCTGAACTCGGAAGACCTGTGCATGATCGAGCATCTGGCAGAGCTTCAAGAGGCCGGCGTTGACAGCTTTAAGATCGAGGGGCGAATGAAATCCGCTTATTATACCGGCGCCGTGACCAACGCCTACCGTATGGCACTGGATGCCCTCGGCAGGGGCGAGGCACCGGACCTTCGCACGGTGCGGGAGTGCGACGCCGTCAGTCACCGCCCCTACTGTACCGGCTTCTATTATGGTCAGCCGCAACAGTATTATCCGGACTCGCTCTACCATTCCACGGCGGAAATCGTGGCCGTGGTTGCCGCCTGCGATGAGGACAGAACGGCGCTGCTGAAGCAGCGCAACAAAATAAAGCCGGGGGACCGGCTGGAGCTTCTGCTTCCCGGGACCTGCGGGATTCCCTTCACGGCGGAGAAGCTCTGGGATGAAAGCGGGGAACAGATCGCCGATACCCGGCATGCGGAAATGCTGTTCCGGATGCAGCTTCCGGAAGCTGCACCGCCCTATACCCTCATCAGAACTGCCCGGAACGCCGGCGGCTGATCATAAGACGGAAGAAGACCGACGCCATATCTTTTTCGTATGATAAGGGGCATGAAAACGGTATTATTCACCGGGCTGCCGATGTGTTATAATTTAAGCCATGTTTTGGGAGCCTTGAAAACAAACCGCCTGCAGAATCTGTAGGTGGTTTGTTCCATTTTACGGAACGGATCGGGAGGGAATACAGCATGTGCGGAATTGTTGGCTTTACAGGGAAGCATCAGGCGGCGCCGATTCTGCTGGACGGACTGGCCAGACTGGAATATCGGGGCTATGACTCGGCGGGGCTTGCGGTACGGGACGGAAGCAAGCTGGCCGAAGTGGTAAAGGCGACCGGGAAACTCCGGAATCTGGCGGTCAAGACAGACAATGGGGCCGCGCTTGCGGGGACCTGCGGCATCGGGCATACCCGCTGGGCCACCCACGGCGAGCCGAGCCAGACCAACGCCCATCCCCATGTCAGCGGCAACTGCACCGGGTCCGGATCGGGCGCGGTGGAGGCGGATGTGGTCGGCGTTCACAACGGGATTATTGAAAATTACGCCGAGCTGAAGGCCAAGCTTCTGCGCCACGGCTATACGTTCTACTCGGAGACAGACACCGAGGTTGTCATCAAGCTGGTGGACTATTACTATAAGAAATACAAAATCGGACCCGTTGACGCCATCACGAGGACCATGGTGCGCGTCCGCGGCTCCTATGCCCTGGCCCTGATGTTCCGGGACTATCCGGACGAGATTTTTGCCGCGCGCAAGGACAGCCCCATGATCATCGGCGTAGCGGACGGGGAGAGCTATCTTGCTTCGGATGTCCCGGCGATCCTGAAGTACACCAGAAGGGTCTGCTACATCGGGAATCTCGAAGTCGCAAGACTGGCCCCCGGGGAAGTCCGCTTCTACGACCTGAACGGGGATGAGGTAAAGCACGACACCGTGGAGATCACCTGGGATGCGGAAGCGGCGGAAAAGAACGGCTTTGAGCATTTCATGATCAAGGAGATTCATGAACAGCCTGCCGCGGTGCGCGATACCCTCAAGAGCCTTCTGAAGGAGGGGAAGATCGATCTTTCCTCCGCCGGCCTGACCGAGGAGTACCTCCGGGAAATCGGGTCTATCTGTATCGTGGCCTGCGGATCCGCCTGGCATGTGGGGATGGCGGCGCAATATGTCCTGGAAGACCTGGCGGAGATTCCGGTGCGGGTGGAGCTGGCGTCGGAATATCGCTACCGGAAACTTCTGACCGGAGAAGACAGCCTGACGATCATCATTTCGCAGTCCGGGGAAACGGCGGACAGTCTGGCGGCGCTTCGGGAGGCCAAGGCCCACGGCGGGCGGACGCTCGCCATCGTAAATGTGGTGGGCTCCACCATCGCGCGGGAGGCGGACAACGTGCTCTATACGCTGGCCGGACCGGAGATCGCCGTGGCGACGACGAAGGCCTACAGCGCCCAGCTGATGGCGGTTTACGTCCTGGCGGTCCAGCTGGCCGCGGTCCGGGGGAAAATTACCGAGGAGCAGGTCGCCGGCTTCATCGAGGAACTGAACGCCATCCCGGATAAGATGATCCGGGTGCTGGAGGACAAGGAGCGGATCCAGTGGTTTGCGGCAAAGTTCGCCATGGCCAAGGACATCTTCTTCATCGGACGGGGGCTGGACTATGCCATCTGCCTGGAGGGCAGCCTCAAAATGAAGGAAATCAGCTATATCCACAGCGAGGCCTATGCCGCCGGAGAGATGAAGCACGGCACCATCAGCCTGGTGGAGGACAACACCCTTGTCATCGGGGTCCTCACCCAGAGCGGGCTCTATGAGAAGACCATCAGCAATATGGCCGAATGCAAGGCCAGGGGCGCCTATCTGATGGGCCTGACCAGCTCCGGACATTACAGCGTGGAGGACAGCGACGACTTTACCGTCTACGTGCCGAAGGCGGATGAGCACTTCATCGGAAGTCTTGCGGTGATCCCGCTGCAGCTTCTCGGCTACTATACCAGTGTGGCCCGGGGCCTCGATGTGGACAAGCCCCGGAATCTCGCCAAGAGCGTGACAGTGGAATAATTTCAGAGATAAAGACAGAGGAAGGCCCGGGCCGGTTCCGTGATCAGAACCGGCTCGGGCCTTCTGTCAAAACGGGCATCACAGATGCGTTTTTTACGGATGACGCACGCCTTGAGGAGCCCGGCCGTTTTACTCTCCCAGGATACGGCGGCGCATTTCGATGTATGCGTCCTCCACGCCTCCGAGATCCCGGCGGAAACGGTCCTTGTCCAGCTTTTCCCCCGTCTGGCTATCCCAGAAGCGGCAGGTGTCCGGACTGATCTCATCGGCCAGAACCAGCGTGCCGTCAGATGTCTTTCCAAACTCAAGCTTAAAATCGACCAGCGTCACGCCGGCTTCTGAGAGGGTGGCTTTCAGCAGCCCGTTAATCTGAAGCGCCATCTTTCTGATCCGGGCAATCTCGTCTCTGGAAGCCAGCTTCAATGCAACCGCATGATCGTCGTTGAGAAGAGGATCGTGCAGCTCGTCGTTTTTATAGGAAAACTCAACGACGGGGTCGTCAAAGACGATGCCCTCCGGCACGCCGTAACGGCTGGCAAAATGCCCGGCGGAGATGTTCCGGACGATGACTTCAAGAGGGACAATGCGGACTTTCCGGACCGCTGTCTCGCGGTCGCTGAGTTCCTCAATCAGGTGCGTCGGGATCCCGTGTTCGGAGAGCATCTTCATCAGATGGTTTGTCATACGGTTGTTGATGGAACCCTTCCCCTGAATGGTTCCTTTTTTCTTGCCGTCAAAGGCGGTGGCATCGTCCTTGTATGAGACAATGACAATCTCAGGATCGTCCGTCGCGTATACCTTCTTGGCCTTTCCTTCGTAGAGCTGAGCGCGTTTTTCCATGGCAGAATACAATCCTTCTATTTTAAGGTTCTTCTGATACCATAACACAGAAGCGGAAAAACGGGAAATACGAATCCCCTAAGGGTTGCCATACGGAGGCCGTATCGTTCCGCGGAGATGAATGCAGCCGCAATCAGAAGCAAAAACTCTGAAATGGTTCTGAAATCAAAAGAGAGGTTGACGGATCGGATGAACAGAGCTTTTAGCCCGATGCACCATTGGTGTTATAAGTCGAAAACAGTATGATTCTGCTTTATTGATATGAGACAAATATTGTTAAATAGTGTTAAGATCATATGGAAAACACATCAAAAACAAAACTTTTTGCGCATGATTTGCTCGGATGACGAAAAATTTTGTGAAAAACAGACAAAGTGAAAAAGTGCGGAGAGAACATATTTCTCATTCATGAGAGTTTTTCATGGAAGACCTGCCCGATTGGGTGAAGCGGAGGCGTTGACAGATCGCGAAGCGGAAATTATAATCCGCCCCATTACAGCCCGGAGCACGATCTGTGACCGGCTTTCGCCGACAAAGCGGAGGCGGACGCAGGAATGTGACGTGCTGTGAAAAATGATGAGGGAGGAATCCAAAATGAAAAGCAAAAAACTGATCAGCGTGATGATCGCGCTCTGCATGCTGCTGAGCCTCGGCATCACGGGCATCACCGCAACCGCATTTGCCGCGGACGACCCGATCGTCATCGGCGTTATTTCGCCGAACACCGGCACACTGGCCGCTTACGGAACCGGCATCGTCACTGGCGTGCAGCTGGCAGCGGAAGAGATCAATGCGGCCGGCGGCATCCTCGGCCGGCAGGTTGAACTGGTCATCACTGACGACCAGGGAGATCCGACCGAATGCCTGAACGCGTTCAACTCGCTGGTTGCCAAGGGCGTCACCCTGATCATCGGCTCGGCCACCTCCGGCTGCACCTCGGCCATCACGGATGCCGCAAATGAAGAAGAAGTCTGCATCCTGTGCCCGACCGGAACCGCCGACTCGCTGACGACGGAAGACGACTATATCTTCCGCGCCTGCTATGCTGACAGCTTCCAGGGCGCGATTGCCGCGGCTTATGCAAAGCAGGCGGGATTTGAAAAGGTCGGCGTGGTCTACTGCGCCGCGGATGTCTACTCCAAAGGACTTTTCGACTCCTTCTCCAAAGCATGCGAGGAGTACGGAATTGAAGTGGCAGCCTCTCAGTCCACCGCCTCTCTCGATGTTCAGGACTACACCAACCAGTTTGCCGCAATGGTCAGCGCCGGCGTCGACTTTGTCTATGCCCCGTACTACTATGATGTCATCGGGCCCTATGTCGTGCCTCAGGCCCGTGCCGCAGGCTATACCGGGATCATCATGGGCGCCGACGGTTACGACACCACGCCGGACTATGTTGTCGCTGGTGCGGATCTGACCGTGTTCAACGATGTGTACTGGACCAACCACTACGATCCGGGTGCCGATTCCGAGATCGTGCGTTCCTTCGTTGCAGCCTATGAGGCGGCCTACGGCTCTATCCCGAGCGCGTTTGGCGCAACGGGCTATGATTGCCTGTATATCTATAAGGCGGCGATGGAGGCAGCCGGTTCTGCGGACGCCGGGGATGTGCGTGATGCGCTGGCAGATACCTCAACGGTCTATGAATGCGTAACGGGTACCTTCTCCCTGGATGAGAGCGGCACGCCGGTCAAAGGCGCAGCCATCATCTCCTTCCAGTCCGACGGCAGCGCCGTGACCTCGACGCTGGTTGACGTCGTAACCCAGCTGCCGTAAGGCAAAAAGACCCTTTCAGCAATAAGATTCGCACATAAAACCGGCCGGGGAGGGAGGCTCCCTCCCCGGCCTTCCGGAAGGGAAGCAGAAGCATTGAACACTTTTTTTCAAACACTGATCGTGGGCCTGCGCCTGGGCAGCATCTATGCGCTGGTTGCCCTTGGCTACACCATGGTCTACGGTATTATTCGACTGATTAACTTTGCGCACGGCGACTTCATCATGGTAGGCGGCTATACGATGATTTTTGTGATGCCGCTGATGCTTCGGCTGGGGCTGCCGGCATGGCTTGGCGTCCTGGCGGCAATTGTTGTGTGCGCTCTGGTCGGCATGGGGACGGAACTGATCGCCTATCGGCCGGTGCGCAGGAAGGGGACTAATATGACCGCGCTCATCACGGCCATCGCGATGAGCCTGTTTCTGGAAAACCTTGCCCAGGCGATCCCGGCTATCGGACCGAACCCGAAGGTCTCCAGCCAGATTTTCGGGAATGGGGGCTTTAAGCTCGGGACGGTTACCATGGAGTACACCACCGTGATCACGCTGGTGATCAGCGGGATCGTCATGCTGGTGCTCTATGCCTTTACCCAGCGCACAAGACTGGGCAGGGCGATGCGCTGCGTGTCAGAGGACAAGGCCGCGGCGACGCTCATGGGCATCAATGTTAACAGCACCATCCTCCTTACCTTCGGAATCGGTTCGGGACTGGCCGCCATCGCTGCCCTGATGTACATGGCGCAGTATCCGAAAGTATATACAACCATGGGCGCACTGCTGGGCCTGAAGGCTTTTGTATCAGCCGTTCTGGGCGGGATCGGCATTATTCCGGGCGCCATGCTGGGCGGCATCGTCATCGGTCTGGTCGAGTCATTCACGACCAGCTATATTTCATCCAGTATGGCGGACACCTTTGTCTTCCTGATCCTGATCGTGGTTCTGATTATTAAGCCCGCCGGAATCCTCGGAAAGAATGTAGGTGAGAAAGTATGAAAAGCAAAACATCACGGGGCTATCTGCTCAATACCGTTGTAGTGGTTGTTTTATTCATTGGCTTTCAGATTCTCACATCCCTGAAGGGATCCGAGGGATCCTTCAAGCTTGTCATTGTTCCAAGCATCTGGCAGTGCTGTTATCTGATGGTGCTTGCAGCCTCGTTAAACCTCGTTCTCGGATTCATGGGACAGCTTTCTCTCGGCCACTGCGGGTTTATGGCAATAGGCGCCTATACAGCAGCGCTGTTGAGCCTTGCCTGTGAGCGGGCAGGCCTGTTTGAGAATAAATCCGATCTGTCGTTCCTGCTGGTGCTGATTGCAAGCGTCCTTGCAGCCGGTATCCTTGCAGCTCTGCTCAGCTTCCTGATTGGCATACCCGCGCTGCGCCTGAAGGGCGACTATCTCGCCATCATCACGCTCGGCTTCGGCATGATCATCATCAACATCATCAACAACCTCCCGTTCTGCGGCCAGGACGGCCTGGCGCAGGGATCGGCGGCAGCCTCGCTGTACAAAAACGGGCTCGGCTTCGGCAGCAAGGCGAAGGTCCAGTTCCTGTGGTTTGCGCTGGTCGTTACCATCCTGTCCCTGACGCTGATGTTCATGTTTGTCCGGTCCAAATACGGCCGCGCGATCCGCGCGATCCGCGACGATGAGATCGCGGCCTCGGCCTCCGGGGTGAACACCTCTTACTACAAAGTCCTGACCTTTGCGTATTCGGCGTTTTTTGCCGGCGTAGCCGGAGCACTCTATTCCTGCACGAACGCGACGCTGTCGACCTCGTCCTTTGCCTTCACAAACGGCGGCATTTTGAACTCGACCTTCGTGGTGGTTATGGTTGTGCTGGGCGGTATGGGCTCGCTGACCGGGTCGGTGGTCGCCGCGACGATCATGTTTTTTGTGAACTATCAGATCAAAAACGGGGCCTGGGTGGAGCATCTCCCGGCATCTGTCAGCGGCGTCTTTGAATACCCGATGCTGGTCTATGCGCTGGTCCTGATCATTGTGATCCTGTTCCGGCCGAAGGGGATTTTCGGCAGTTATGAATTCTCTCTGCAGAATCTGATCCCGGATATCCGCCGCGCGCGGGAGCGCCGAAAAGCGGCAAAGGCGGAGCGAAAGGAGGCGCAGGCACATGGCTGAAGAACGCGTACCGGTTTTGGAAACGCGCAAGCTTGGCATCAGCTTCGGCGGCCTGAAAGCAGTCACGGATTTTAATATCCAGATTTTCCCTGGGGAGCTTGTCGGGCTGATCGGCCCGAACGGCGCCGGAAAGACCACCGTGTTTAACCTGCTGACAGGGGTATACGCCCCCACCGAGGGGACGGTTCTCTTGAACGGGAAGCCGCTCAACGGGAAGAAAACCTACCAGTTTGTCGAGGCGGGCATTGCCCGGACATTCCAGAACATCCGCCTGTTCAAAGAGATGTCCGTCATTGAGAATGTAAAGGTCGCGTGTACCAAGGACCTGCACTACGGGCTCTTTTCCGCAAGCCTCCGGACGCCGAAGTTCTGGAAAACCGAAAAGGAACTCACGGAAAAGGCCATGTCGCTTCTCGAAATCTGCAACCTGGCCGATGTGGCGGAGCTCCCTGCGGCCAGCCTGCCCTATGGGCGGCAGAGAAAATTGGAGATCGCGCGTGCGCTCGCGACGGATATGAAGGTCCTGCTGCTGGATGAACCGGCCGCAGGCATGAACCCCACAGAGACAGCGGAACTGCTGACATGCATCAACACCATCCGGGACCGGTTTGGCATCGCCATCCTTCTGATCGAACACGACATGTCGCTGGTTATGAACGTCTGCGAGCGAATCCAGGTTCTGGATTACGGCCAGACCATTGCCGCGGGCAGTCCCGCGGAGGTCGCGGCAAATCCGAGCGTCATCGCCGCTTATCTGGGCGAGTAAGGGGGCAGCAGCATGCTTGAAGTAAACAATCTGAACGTTTTTTACGGGGCGATTCATGCGCTGAAGGGCATCTCGCTGACCGTTGGCGACGGAGAGCTCGTCTCGCTGATCGGCGCAAACGGCGCGGGAAAGACGACAACCCTGCATGCCATCTCCGGCCTGCTTCCGATTGCCTCGGGCTCCATCCTGCTTGACGGGAAGGAACTGCAGAAGGTTCCCTCGCATAAGATTATTTCGCTCGGCCTGGCGCATGTTCCGGAGGGGCGGCATGTTTTTGCCCGCATGACAGTGGAAGAGAACCTACGGATGGGTGCGTATATCCAGCGCGATCAGAAGAGCATTCAGAAAAACCTGGACAAGGTCTATGAATACTTCCCGCGGCTCAAAGAGCGCTGGAAGCAGCTTGCGGGCACGCTCTCCGGCGGCGAGCAGCAGATGCTGGCCACCGGACGCGCCCTGATGACGGACCCGACCATCGTTCTGATGGACGAGCCCTCGATGGGGCTGTCCCCGCTGCTGGTGAAAGAGATCTTCTCGATCATCGAGACCCTGCACCGCAACGGCATCACGATCCTACTGGTAGAACAGAACGCCAAAATGGCGCTGGCGGTTTCGGATCGGGCGTATGTGCTGGAAACCGGTACGATCTCGATGAGCGGAAAGGCGGAAGAACTGGCGAACGACGACCGTGTGAGAAAAGCATATCTGGGTGCGTAAGGGGGAGAACATGAATAAATTTGTGATCACCATCGCGAGAGAAACCGGAAGCGGCGGACACAACATCACCAAAAAACTGTCCGAGGCGCTGGGCGTCCCGTATTACGACCGGGACCTTCTGCGGAAGGCCTCGGAGGTCAGCGGCATCCATGAACGGCTGTTCGGCGAGGCGGATGAGCGGATCGGCTTCAAGGAGATGATCTCGGCCGCCGAAAAGGTGTATACGGGCGAGGTGCTCCCGCCCGACAGCGACGATTATCTTTCCACACGAAACCTGTTCAGCTTTCAGGCCAAAATCATCATGGAGCTTGCCGAACAGGAGAGCTGCATCATCCACGGCCGCTGCGGGAACTTCCTCCTGCAGGGACGTCCGGATGTGCTGCGGGTGTTCATCCACGCCCCGCTGGAGGCCAGAAGGGACCGGGTGGCCGCATTTTCGCTCGCCTGGAGCGAGAGAGAGATTCTGCGCCATATCCGTGTGGAGGACAAGCGGCGTGCCGCCTACTATCACTACTATACCGGCGAGGACTGGAGAGACGCCGCGGGTTATGACCTCTGTCTGGACTCGAGTCTGCTGGGCGAAGACGGCTGCGTCGAGAGAATCCTGCAGGTTCTCCCGTTCTATACGTAACAAAACACAACAAAAAAGTCCGCACAAGGCGGGCAGAACGATCCGGTTAAAAGGTGGTTTCTCCATAGCCCCTTTTAATAAATACTCCTCTAAGGCAGCCCTGAAGCGTCACTCAGGGCTGCCGCCCCGTCCGGCATGAAGAAATCCGCACCCGATCCCGTTTACTGGGAATAGGTGCGGATGATGCTTTCGGCGATCTCGCGTTTTTGCCGTTTCTGCTGCATGGCAAGTTTGCTGATATACCGGTGGGCTTCGTCCTCCGTCATGTTCAGGCAGGTGATCAGCAGCCATTTGGCACGGTTGATCAGTTTGATCTCCTCGATGGTCTGCTCGACGGTCTGCTGCTTCTGTTCCCGGGACCGTAGCCGCTCGCGCATGGAACACAGGGCCCGGAGCGACTGTGTCAGAAGCCCGGAGGAGAGCGGCTTGCCCAGTGTCATGACACCGTACGGCAGCATCCTGTCCTCGGCATGTTCCAATTGGTCCCGGGGGACAAGAAGAAGGATCGCGCTGTCCGAAGCCTCCGAGAGCCCGGAACAGTACGAAAGGCTGTCTCCGCCCGGGAGAGGGGCGTTCACGATCACGAGATCGCAGGGAGCGCAGTCTTTGGCTGCCCGGAGATCTGTGACCAGCGTAACGGGGTAGAAGCGCGACGAGGGCAGGAGGGGAAGAACCGCCCGGTTGAAGACCTCGGAAGCGGACAGCAGCAGGACGCTGTATGTCCGGTCAGAAAAAACCATACGGCAGCCTACCTCCTGTCTTTTAGCATGCTCAGATTGTAGCGCATACAGAGCGACTCTGCAAGGGACTTCTGCCGCATGATGCACGCGGTACGGGATAATAATACTTTTTGGAAGTGAATACCATACAAAAGGAGTATCTCCGGAACGGTTGACTTTTCGGCAGAGGCGGCATATAATCCCCGACATGTTCAGACGGCAAAGGCGCCATGTGAGAGACAGGGCGCCTTTGCCGATTTTCTAGGGAGGTGTCGGTATGGACATGTCGATTTGGTTTTTGATCGGTGCGATTCTGGTGTTTTTCATGCAGTGTGGCTTCGCCATGGTGGAAACGGGCTTTACGAGAGCCAAAAACGCCGGAAATATCATCATGAAGAACCTGATGGACTTCTGCATCGGAACGGTGGTGTTTATCTTCATCGGCTACGGCCTGATGATGGGGGAGCATGGGCGCCTGGGGCTGATCGGAAGGCCGGAATGGGGGATGTTCCTGGACTTTGAAGGCTTCGACTGGTCGTCTTTCGTGTTTCAGCTGGTGTTCTGTGCTACGGCAGCAACGATCGTCTCCGGCGCGATGGCGGAGCGAACCAGATTTTCCGCCTATTGCCTGTATTCGGCAATCATCAGTCTGGTGGTTTATCCGATTGAGGCAGGCTGGGTCTGGGGCGGAGGATGGCTGAGCAGACTGCAGTTCATCGACTTCGCCGGGTCCTGTGTGATCCATATGGTCGGAGGGCTCTCGGCGCTTGTCGGAGCAATCATTCTGGGACCGAGGATCGGGAAGTATACTAAGGACAGAGACGGAAAACTGATTTCAAACGCGATACCGGGACATTCGGTGACGCTCGGCGCACTGGGCTGTTTTATCCTGTGGTTCGCCTGGTACGGCTTCAACGGAGCGGCCGCGGCCGATGTCAGAGAGATGGCAAGGATCTTTGGCACGACGACCATCGCTCCGGCTGTCGCGACGGTAACATGCATGCTGTTCACCTGGAAGAAAAACGGCAAGCCGGATGTCTCTATGTGTCTGAACGCTTCGCTGGCGGGACTGGTTGCGGTTACGGCGGGCTGTGCCAGTGTAGACGCGCTCGGTGCCTTCCTGATCGGCATCGGTTCGGGGATCCTGGTAGACCTGGCGGTCGAAACGCTGGATGTACGGTTCCACGTGGACGATCCGGTCGGTGCAGTCGCGGTGCACTGTGTCAACGGGATCTGGGGCACCTTGGCGGTCGGACTGTTCGCATGCAATGAGAGCTACGGCACCAAAGGCCTGTTCTACGGCGGCGGCCTCCGGCAGCTGGGGATCCAGTGCCTCGGGGTCCTCACGGTAGGAACCTATACGGTGCTCTGCATGATCCTGGTCTTTCGCCTGATCCGTGCGACCGTCGGCCTGCGGGCCAGCGCGGAAGAGGAGATCGAAGGCCTGGATGTCACAGAACACGGCCTGACCAGCGCATACGCCGACTTCCTGCCGATCGAATCGACCCTCGGGGTTCACTCCGACGGGCCGGTTGCGACAGACAAGCTGATTCCGTTCCCGCTGGAGCTCTCATCCGGCCTGAGAGAGACGCCGGTCGGGAAAAAGCGCTATACCCTCGTCCGTATCCTCTGCGATGAGGATCGCTTCGGCACGCTGCGTGACACCATGGCGGCGATCGGCGTCACGGGCATGACGGTGACCAACGTGATGGGCTGCGGAACGCAGAAGGGCAAGTCCGGTCAGTATCGCGGGATTGAAATGAGCATGCATCTGATCCCGAAGCTGCAGATCGACATTGTGGTCTCAAAAGTAGACCCGGAGCTGGTCGTCGCCGCGGCAAACGCGGCGCTTCACACGGGCGAGATCGGTGACGGTAAGATCTTTGTCTACGACGTTGAAGATGTGGTGCGCATCCGGACCGGAGAATCCGGCTACGACGCTCTGCAGATTTCGGGGGAATAAACGGCGAGATGTCGGGAAGACGCTCCGCGCGTGGGAAGGCAGCATACCGGCATAAATGAAAAAATATCTTTCCGGTATGTTTTTCATATGAATCGGCTATAACACGGCAAGGGGCTTCTTGACACAGGCTTCGATAACATGGTATGATCCTGTCATCCTGAATAACATCTCAAAACGAAAGTGCTCTTCAAAGCCATAGGGTGTATTGCCACTATGAGGCAGGAAGAGCGCTTTTGTTTCTTGCGGGGAGAGAGCGCGAGGAAAACAGAAATCGTCGAGTGGAGGAGCCTGAAGGAGGAAGCGGGATCATGTGCGGTATCTGTGGATTTATAGACAGAGGACAGAGCTCGGAAGAGCTTCTCCGGGAAATGATCGATACGATCCGATACCGGGGACCGGACGACCGGGGCTGTGTGCTGGAGACGCTGGACGGCGGTTTCCGGGTCGGCCTTGCGCACCGCAGACTTGCGATACTGGACCTGAGCGCAAACGGCCGTCAGCCGATGAACGCGGAGAGTGGCCGCACCGTCGTGAGCTTCAACGGAGAAATCTATAACTATCTCGAACTGA
>Ga0326513_10000580_pt1 | contig 31405 bp, 37 predicted proteins | sample 2_2465_0518_D_FD_203654 | JGI IMG/M metagenome (GOLD analysis project Ga0326513, IMG submission 203654) | Bovine rumen microbial communities from UC Davis, California, United States - 2_2465_0518 | ecosystem: Host-associated > Mammals > Digestive system > Stomach > Rumen | place: USA...
CTATGGGCTGACTGTCAAGAAGGAATGGAACTACAACGGCATGATAGCACTGGTTTAGCGGCAACGTATCAGACGTATCATTTGAGAGCGTGAACGACGAGACGAAAATCTTTTGAGTGATACGTCTGATACACAAGTGATACTGTTGAGAACAGAAAGTGTCTACGCGAAAACCATTGCAACGACGTAGTTTTAAGGGTACTAAGACAAATGATACTAATTTTTCTCTACCCTCAAACAGATAAGTAAAAAGAGAGGGAAAGGAAGGAATAAATAATATATATAAAGGAATAGGAAAATGGCGTATCTGTCGTATCGCAGAAAGGAGGGTTCGGTATGGCGAGTGTGAATCAGGTAATGCGGAGAATCCGGGAAGTGGATAGCGTGGTTGAGGAATTGCGCAAGCCCTTGGAGGATATGGGCGAGGTAAACCGGGAGGAAGTCGCTGACTGGTTGGTGGACTATCAGCAGATGTTACTTCGGGCAGAAGTGAAGCTGTAATTCGTTTTCTTGGGTAATTCGTTTAATTGAGGGGGTATAGGACATGAGCAGAACGGCAGGAGCGAGGGACAAGCAGAAACGGGCAAGGCGGGTTGATGCTGATACGCCAAAGGGAATAATCGCTGCGCAGAACCCGGAACTGCCTGAGAACTTCAACAGAGAGCAGATAGGGTTTATGATGGAGATTATACCGAAAGAACCGTTGGATAGCAATGATGTGGCTGAAATGGAGAAACGGTTTGAAAATTATCTCCGGGTTTGTGCAGAAAGGGACATGAGAGTTTCAAATCAGGGTGCTTATCTTGCTATAGGAGTGAGTAAAGATGATGTGTATAACTGGACTGTACGGTGTAGCACGAACCCTGAGCGGTGCGAGTTCATTAAAAAAGTGCAGAAAATTTGTGCATTTTACCGAGAGTCTATGATGGCTTCTGGCAAGCTAAATCCCGTGGTCGGTATCTTCTGGCAGAAGAACTATGACGGCTTCAAAGATCAGCAGGAAGTTGTTCTGACTCCGAACACTGACCCGTTGGGAGAGCAGAAAGACCCGGAGAGCATGAGGCAGAAATACCTTGAAGCGACGTACAACCTCGCAGAAAGCGCAGAAAGCGCAGAAAGGGCAATTTCCGACCCTCCCCAACTTCCTGAGCGAACCCGCGACGAGGCCCCGGCGCAAAACCCATAGGGGTTCGTGATCGGTGAAAAGCCCCGGTTTTTCATTTGAAGCTGTCGCGGACAGGGTACAGCACAAAATATAAGACGCTCTGAGGCGGTCAAAATGGCCTTTCTGAGCGTCTTTTATTCTGCCCTTCTTGCCTATCGACTGTAGTATATAAACGGCTGTAGGGGCTTTCTTAGGACTTACAGAGCAAAAAAAGAATCACCCGGCAGTCATGCCGGGTAACTCTCCCAGTATTCAATTATACGCCGTCTGTCCGGGTCTGGTATCATGGGGATGTTGTACCGGGTCAACCCTTCCGGGGTCATGTAGTAGCCTTGACCGTATCGGGGCAGGAGTTCACACCCGGGGCGGTCAAGTATGTTTCGGCTGTCCTGCCGTGACCGGGTGCGGAGTGCAACCCGGCTGTCAAAGTTGACTTTAATTGGGGTTGGAATGACTGCCGACAGCGGGCATTGAGTCGCCGCGATGACATGCACGTTGGCGGCGCGTCCTATCTGACAGAGACGTTGCAACAGGGGTTGCACCTGTCGGCGGTTGGTGGTCATAAGATCGGCTAATTCATCAATCACCACATACACAGCCCCGCCGCTATACTTCCGTTCTCTGCGCTCCTGCATGACCTTATACCGGCGTTCTGTGACCTCCATAGCATATCCCAACGCCTTAACCATCTGGGCGGGTTCTGAGGCATACGCGAAGGTGTGAGGCAGTCGGGAATATTCCACCAGTTCAACCCGTTTCGGGTCGATCAAGATAAACTGAGAGGCTACCGGGCTACGGTGTAGGGCGGTGTACATGATACCGTTGATAACCACTGATTTACCGCTACCCGTGGCCCCGGCAATCAATAGGTGCGGCTGTTCCAGCATGGACTTATACAGGGTGTATACACGCCCTGCGGGCGTTTGGTAGGTCTTTATCATGGGTCTGTGTTCTCTCCCTTCTACGGCTGAATAAAAGCCCCTCAGCGGGGCTTACAGTTGATCTTTACCAGATTACCCGCGCCGTCAATCTCCCTTGTGAAAACGGCTGTGAGGCCGTTTGAGGGGTTGATAACGGCTATACGGGTTCTTCGGTGGCTTCGGGCTGTCCGTTGGGCGCGGTGGCGACGTTCAGGAAGATATACCAACGGGTTTCATCTATCTGCTCTATGCCCCAACTGTAAGACCAACATCCGCGCTCTCTGTCGCTCCTGCCGCTGTACTCCCAAATGAAATTCTTGCGGTCAGAGTAGGAGCCGGTTAATTCGTTGGCCCACTCACCAAACCAGCCCGCCAGCGGGCCAGACTCACCCGCCAGACCTGCGGCGGTCAATGTGGCTTCGATCTTGCGGAGGATAGGAACCACGCGCACACCCTCGGCGGTGATGTCCATGCAGATGCAACCGGGACGGGTCAAGATGAAGATTTCGTTTTCCTGCGCTGGGTAATCTTCGACGGCGTTAAACTGGGCTTCGCTCATGCGGATGACTTTGTACTGATTCATGGGGGTTGTACCTCCTTCGGTGGTCGGTGGGTATCGGGTCAAAGTACGGATATAACCGTATCACACTATCTATTATACGGATATTTCCGAATTTGTCAACGGTTCCGGGGCTGAATTACGGAAATATCCGTAATTTAACATTTGTCTAAGAATGTACACATTTTCAGACCCCCGCCCGCTGTGTCCTGTCCTGTGCTGCTGTCCTGCCTCCCTCCCCTGTGCTGTGATCGGGGCGGGTGCTGCTGTCTGTCCTTCGCTGTGCGCTGTGGCCTGTCCCTGTGTGGGTATGGTGTAGGTGTGTGGGTATGGTGTAGGTGTGTGGGCTGTGCGCCTGAATGATAATTGATCTTTGACGGTGTGCGCCTGTGTGAAACTGGTATAAATCGGGTGTGTGGCCTGTTCCCGGTTCGATCAAGGCGCGGGCGGGCTGTCCGCTGTCCGGGGTGGGCGGGGGACTGTGCGTTGGCAGGGCGGGGCGGGTGAGGGTCGAAAATTCTGCGCAAATAAAAAAAGTTCACTTTTGTACGGATATATCCTTGACAAACGGATATTTCCGTATTATAATACCCATAAAGGAGGCGTTCACATGAAAACCAATGAAGCAGTCCGTAGCATTATGAAGTCCAAGGACATAGGTACTAACACTCTCGCCGCAAAGATGGGTAAGAGTCCTCGTCTCGTAAGTGACAGGCTGAGTCAAGAGAATATCAGCATTGCCAAGCTGACCGAAATCCTGCGCGTCATGGATTACAAGATTGTCCTCGTTCCCCGTGACACGAAGCTGTCTGCCAAGGACGAGTGCTATACTGTTGAATAAGGAGGTTCTTATGATCTACGGATATGCGAGAGTCAGCAGTAAAGACCAGTGCTTGGACAGACAGCTTGAAGCTATGCGTCACTACAAGCCTGTGGATAAGGTCTTTACTGACAAGCAGTCTGGCAAGGACTTTGCCCGTGAGTCATACCAAGCCCTGAAAGCCACTGTCCAGTCTGGTGACGAGATCGTGATTGAAGAACTGGACAGGCTGGGGCGCAACAAGGAAGAAGTCAAGAAGGAACTGGAATGGTTCAAGACCCACGGTGTTACAATCCGTATTCTGGACGTACCTACGACCCTGATTGACTTCCAAGGGCAGGACTGGATTAGGGACATGGTGAACAATATCCTGATTGAAGTCCTCGGTTCCATCGCAGAGCAGGAGCGTTTGAAGATTCGCAAACGGCAAGCTGAGGGTATTGCCGCTAAGAAAGCCCGTGGTGAATGGGCTGACTATGGCAGACCCGCCAAGCCCCTGAGCGACTTTGAAAAATTCGCGCAAAAACAAAAAGACGGTGAACTGACCGTGGCCCAGTGCTGTGCGCAACTCAATATCAGTCGTGCGACGTGGTATAATCGAATGAAGGAGGCGGGTTGTCGTGGGTAAGGTATTCTTGTGTCTGCTGGCGGCTATCGGATGTTCTATTGCAACGGGACTGACAGGGTTTGCTCCCTTCCTCATTGCCGGGTTTGTATTCTATGGACTGACTTTTGTGTTCTTCATCATCGCCGTAATCAATCTGTTCAAGTCGTTTGTGTACACCCATAGGCGTTACCGCCAAGCGGTGGACGATGAACGCATACAGAAGATGTACGACAAGTTCAACAAGGGGTGATATATGTGGATTACGACAAGCTGAAAGCTGGGATTGACAGGGCGATTGCGCTTCACCCTGACGATTTCGAGGCTTATGACGATATGTTCAATGTCTGCCGGGAGATTTCCCGGCATGACTGGAACCATGAATTGAGGGACAAGATCAACCTTGCCCTCGTTTATGCTGCTGAGACAAGCAACTTCTCCGAGGCCGAGAGGTTCAACGACCTGCTGTTCCGTTCGCTGCTGCTCAGTGCGCCGTTCTACTTCGACGATTACCTGCAAGCGGTGGAGTTCGGCAAGCCTCTGGACAAGAAGTTCTACCAGCCCCGGCGACACTACCTCAAACGGTATGTGGACGCTTATCAGGAGATATTGGACGGCAAGCTGGACTTCCTGTCTATCTCCATGCCGAAACGCGCTGGCAAGTCGCAGTTGGGTATCAACTTCACGAACATGCTGTCCGGGAAACACCCTGACCGTTCTACCCTGATGGAAGGTACGGGCGATGACCTTGTGAAGTCCTTCTATCTGGGCTGTCTGGAATACCTGCAAACGCCCAGTGACTACCACTTCTACGACATTTTCCCCGAAAGCAAGCTGGTTCAGACCAACGCAGACACGAAGATCATCAACCTTCTGCATAAGTCCCGTTTCCCCACGGTCATGTGCAGGTCGATTGACGCGAGGCAGGTAGGTTTGAGCGAAGCAACGAACCTGCTGTATCTGGATGACTGTGTGGAGGGACGCGAAGAAGCCAAGAACCGGCAGCGGCTTGACGATAAGTGGGAGATCATATCGGGTGATATTATCGGACGTGCTATTGAGGGTACGCCTATCGTCATTTGCGGAACCCGGTATTCCCTGTATGACCCGATAGGGCACTTGCAGGAGGAAATGGCGAAGCAGGGCAAGCGGATGAAGGTACTGGAAACGCCCGCCCTTGACCTGACCACGGACGAGAGCAACTTTGAGTACACCCGCGAGGGCAAGAAGGTGTTCACGACTCAGTATTTCCGCGACCAGCGGGAAATGCTGTCGGCTGAACAGTTCGAGTCGGAGTTCCAACAACAACCCTTCGAGGCCAAGGGTCTGCTGTTTCCTGAGAACCAGCTTAACCGCTTCTTTGAACTGCCGGTTGACCGTGACCCGGACAGCATCATTGCCGTGTGCGATACCGCAGACAAGGGCGAGGACTATTGCTCCCTCCCGGTTGCTGCTGTGTATGGCGAGGAAGTGTATATTATCGACGTGGTGTTTGATGACGCTCCCCCGGAAACGACCAAGCCTGAGTGCGCCAAGGCCCTACAGGAGAACAAGGTTGTTGCCTGTACCTTCGAGAGCAACAACGCCGGGTCTTACTTTGCCCGCGACGTACAAGAACTGCTGACGAACCGGGGCTACCTGTGTTCTATCCGTACCAAGCGGACTATTAGTAACAAGCAGACCCGCATAGAGTTTGCCTCGGACATGATCTTGAAGAAGTTCTACTTCAAGGACAAGTCCACGTATGCCCGGAACAGTCAGTATGCGGAGTTTATGAAACAGCTTACGACCTACACACGGTCTGGCAAAGTGCCTCACGATGATGCCCCGGACTCCCTGTCGCTGCTGGAAAATGAACTGCGCATGTTGGTTGCGTCCAAGCCTGAGATTATTAAGCGACCTGTGTAACTCTCCAATCCTTATATTTCTGTTAAAAGGGCTTGACAAGGATAGGCGAACTGGATATAATGAAGTGTGAAAAGGTGGAGTGGGAGTTCCTCATTAAATAAATCTCCCGGACGGGTTACTTCACCTTTTCACTTCATCATGCAAGGAGGGGCGCGTATGGCTCTGTGTGGTAGGCGAGTTATCAAGACGGACGCTACGGTAGTGACGGCGCAGAATGTCGTTTCTATCCTGAACCGCGCCTTGCCCCGGCATAATGAGAACCGCAATGAGATCAACTACCTCTGGCGGTATTACCGTGGGTTCCAACCCATCCTCAACCGGGAGAAGGACGTTCGGCCCGAAATCTGCAACAAGATTGTGGAGAACCGGGCAAACGAAATCGTGTCCTTCAAGTCGGGCTATCTGATGGGCGAACCGTTGCAGTACGTTTCCCGCAGTACGAACGGGGACGATATGGCAGACGAGATCAATCAGTTGAACGAATACGTCTATGCGGAGGAAAAGTTCGCAAAGGACAAGGAGTTGGCTGACTGGTTCCATATCTGCGGTACTGCTTTCCGCATGGTTCTCCCGGATGAAACCGGGGACGAGGATGAAGCCCCGTTTGAAATCTACACGCTTGACCCGCGCTTCACCTTTGTGGTGTATAACAACGGTCTTGGCAACAAGCCCGTGTTGGGCGTGAAGTACGTCGTAGATGAAAACGGCAGAATACACTACTCCTGCTACTCCGAAACCGAGTATTTTGAGATCGTGGATTCTGTGATTATTCGGCATGAAGGGCATGTTCTGGGGAGTATTCCGATTATCGAATACCCGCTGAACATTGCGCGTATCGGCGCGTTTGAACTGGTTGTACCGCTGCTGGACGCGATCAACCTGACGGATAGCAACCGTCTGGACGGCGTGGAGCAGTTCATTCAGGCCCTTATGCTTTTCCATAACGTCGATATTTCCTCCGACGATTTTCAGGCGTTGCGCGAGGAAGGGGCTATCAAGTTCAAGGACATTGATAACAACCTGAAAGCCGAAGTCTCCTACCTGATTAACAACCTCAATCAGTCCGAGACGCAGACGCTTGTAGACCACATGTACCAGACGGTGTTGACCATCTGCGGTATGCCGAACCGAAACGGTGGCACTTCTACAAGCGACACCGGCAGCGCAGTCGTTTTGCGCGACGGATGGAGCGCGGCAGAGGCGAGGGCCAAGGACTCCGAACTGATGTTCAAGAAGTCCGAACGGGTGTTCTTGAAGCTGGTTCTGAATATCTGCAACGTCCTCGAAGGTATGCAGTTGAAGGTCTGCAACGTAGAGGTACGATTCACCCGGCGCAACTACGAGAACATTGCTCAAAAGGCGCAGGTTCTTGACCTGATGTTGAAGAACCCGTCGATACACCCGCGACTGGCCTTTGAACACAGCGGCTTGTTCGTGGATTCCGACCTTGCCTACACTCTGAGCATGGAGTGGGTCAAGGAGCAGGAAGAAAAGGCTAAGAAACTGGCTGAGGAACAAGCCAAGCTGAACGGAGGGAACGGCAATGGTACATCTGACCCCGGAAACGATAGCCAAGCTGGAAAAGATGCTCAACGAGGGACACCGGCTGGAAATAGCGATTGAGCATGGCAAGACCGCTATCGTGCTGGTGAAGCGAAAACTGATTGAGAAGTCGTAACCGAGGGCCAACAGGTAGAGGCCCCGGTAGTCCGTTGGGACTGTGCGTGACGAACGCATAGTCCCATTTTTTGTAGGTGAGGGTATGGTTCAGAGATACATTCATGCGCTGGACGAGGTAAACCGCATGGCTGCGGTGAGTTACCGAGAGTCCGGGGGCAACGTGGAGAATGTCATAGGCGACATACTCTCCCTGCTGATAGCGGCCTACCGCCACGGGATTGAGGATATTGCGGACATGCTCATGTACCGCATGTACATTGACCTGAACCGCATGAACAATGCGATCTACAAGAACATCGACGGCAAGACCTTCGAGGACAGGGTGCGCGACCACATGGCAGCGGATGACCCGAAAGGTCTGCAAAAGCTGGCTGAGTCTGAGTACCATAGGGTCTACTCTCAGGCAGAGTTCGACGGCGCGGAGGATTACGAAGCCGATACCGGGCTGACTCCTACGAAGAAGTGGAACACCATGAACGACAACGACGTTCGGGAAACCCACGACTTCTTGGAGGGCGTGTCCGTTGGACTCCATGAGGAATTTCACACTGTTGACGGAGATCATGCACTGGTTCCGGGCGGATTTGAGAAAGCCGAGAACAACGCTGGCTGTCGGTGCTGGCTGACCTTTGGTGTAGCGTAGGAAACTACTTTACATGGCGGTAGGGAAACCGCCTTAACAAATCGCACAGCGAGACAACGCTATATAACAGACAACATAGTGAGTGAACACTTATAAAACGCGAAGGAGGATTTACCATGAGTTACCTGAGTAATCTGCTGGGAACTGCCTACAAGGAAGGTATGACGGAGGACGAACTTTCTGCGGCTCTGGAAGGGCTGAACCTGACCGCTGGCACTGGCGAAGATGCCGAAGTCACCCGCCTGAAAGCGGCACTCTCCAAGGCCAACTCTGAGGCTGCGGACTACAAGAAGCAGTTGCGCAGTAAGCAGACCGAGGCTGAGGCGGCTGCGGCACAGCAGAAGGAGGACTACGACAAGGCCCTCAAAGAGAACGCCGAGTTGAAGCGTTCTATCGCCCTCTCCGAGAAAAAGGCAAAGCTGCTGAGTATGGGCTACGACGCTGACCTTGCCGACAAGACGGCTGCTGCGATGGTGGACGGTGACATGGACACTGTTTTGGCGAACCAGCAGACCTACCTCGAAGCCCAGAAGCAGTCCATGAAAGCCGACCAGATGCGCGGAACGGCCCGCCCCGCTGCTGGTGCTGAGGCTGGCGGCATGGACTACGAGAAGATGATTGCCGAGGCTCAGGCGAACGGTAATATCTCCGCTGCTGCATACTACACCCGTCTGCAAGCCGAAGAAGCGGCGAAACAGGCGAACCCCTAACTACTGAAAGGAGGTAGCAAATCATGACTGATGTTTTTGCTACGAGTTTTGGCGTACTGAACTATTCCGGTATGCTGTTCAACAAGGGCAATACCCGCACTCCGCTGTCTGCCGCTATCGGCAGTAAGGCGAAGCTGACGAACCACGTTGAGTTCGTCACCGGGCAGGAGTACAACACCGGCACGACCGGCGCACAGCCCGCGATTTCCGAGACTGCTTCTCTGACCGCGCCCGACGCGACGGTTATTACCCGTGAGCAGAAAACCAACGTCACCCAGATTTTCATGGAGGCGGTGGGTATCTCCTACGCGAAGCAGTCCAACATGGGTACTCTGAGCGGCGTGAACATCGCCAACCAGCAGGCCAACCCCATCAACGAACTGGACTTTCAGGTGGCGGCGAAGATTGCCAAGGTCAATCGTGACATTGAGTACACGTTCATCAACGGCGTGTACAACAAGGCCACTTCTGATGCGACGATCAACAAGACCCGTGGTCTGGTGGCGGCTATCACTACCAACGTGACGGCGATGGAGAACAAGCCCCTCGGTCTGTGGGACATTGCCGACATGGTGAAGAAGATTTACGGCGCGAACGCTCCGACCTCCGGGCTGGTGCTGTGGTGTGACGCTATCACCATGTTCCAGATCAACGCCGACGCTGTTCAGAACGGTCTTACGATTGTTCCTGCGTCCCGTGAGATCAACGGTATCGCCCTGTCCAGCGTCGTGACTCCCATCGGCGTTGTGTACCTGTATCTGGGCGAGTTCCTGCCCGCTGGTACGGCCCTGCTGCTCAATCTGGACGTTATCGCTCCTGTGTACCAGCCGGTTCCCGGCAAGGGCAACTTCTTCCTCGAACCGCTGGCGAAGGTCGGCGCGGGTGAGAAGTACCAGCTGTTCGGTCAGATCGGTCTTGACCACGGCCCCGAATGGTATCACGGTAAGTGGACTGGCATTGCGACCACGTTCACGAAGCCCGCTTACAGCCGTTCGGTCTACGTGAGCAACGCTTCTGAGTTCGGCGGCTAATCGACGAAAGGTAGGTGGACAACATGACTGATGCTGCGAAGCTGACGATGCTCAAAAGCATGACAGGCGAGACAGATGACGAAATGCTGTCCACCTACCTGTCTATGGCTGCGGACATTGTGATAAGCAGGGCTTTCCCTTTCGGGGATGGTACGGAAACCATGCCGACCAAGTACGACCATGTACAGGTTCGGGTTGCCGCTTACATGCTGAACAAGCGCGGTGCTGAGGGCGAAAAGGTACATCTGGAAAACGGTATCTCCCGGCACTATGAAAGCGGCGACATTCCCCTGTCCCTGCTGCGAACGATCATTCCCTTCACCGGGAGGATAAACCCTCCCGCCCCGGAACCTGACGAGGGAGGCGAAGATAGTGATACTCCTGAACCGTAATCTGGTGACGCTGCATTACTGCCTCTACAACGAGAAGGTTCCCGTCGTGGATGAAGAAGGGTATGAAACCGGCGAGTACGACGTTGGGTACGGCGAACCCGTGGCAATGCGGGCGAACGTCTCAGCGGCTACCGGGCAATCTCAGGTGGAACAGTTCGGCAACCTCGAAAACTACGACAAGGTTGTTGTTACGGATGACATGACGTGTCCGATTGACGAGAATACCGTTCTTTTCATCGACAAGGAACCCGCTTTCGATTCGCTGGGAAAACCCCAGTACGACTACACGGTGAAGCGTGTAGCCAAGTCTTTGAACAGTATTTCCATTGCTGTGAGCAAGGTGAAGGTATCGTGAAGCGGAAGTATGTGATCGGGATTGACGGCAGCGGCGTAGACGAACTGATTCAGGCCCTTGAACAACTGGACGGCTGGTTCAGAACCAAGTCTCAGGAACTTCTTAATCGGCTGGTAGCCGAAGGGTATCAAGTTGCCGCTGCTGGATTCGCCGGGGCAGCGTATGACGGCACGAACGACGTGTCCGTAAGCGTAGAGGAACGGGGCGCAGGAGCGCGGGCGGTGGTTGCCGTAGGCTCCGCTGCTCTGTTCATTGAGTTCGGTACGGGTATCACATACCCGGACACTCACCCAGAAGCCGGGAAGAACGGCATGATTCGCGGTGTGTATGGACACGGCTTGGGTCGGTTGCCAAGCGGCTGGCGATACCCCGAAGCGAACGGGGCGGGAACCAGCGGTACGTCTGACCCGAAACATCCCGGATACCTGCATACCTACGGCAACCCGGCAAACATGCCTATGTACAACGGTGCGAAGCACATAAAGGAACGACTGCCCGCACTTGCAAGGGAGGTATTTAGCGTTGATTGACATTGAGTCGAAGGTGTACGGGACGATTGCCCCGGCCCTGCGTGATGCTTTCACGGGAATTACCACTTCTGGCGAGTACGTCAAGGCTCCCTCCGAGTTTCCCTTTGTGAGCATCGTTGAGGCCGACAACTACACGTCCCTGAATAGGCTGGACACTTCGGACACCGAGAGGTTTGCAACCCTGATGTACGAAGTGAACGTGTACTCCAACAAGGGTTCGAGGAAGAAAAGCGAGTGCAAATCCATACTGGCGATGATCGACCAGATCATGTACAGGATGAACTTCACCCGGATAGCTTCTACCCCGGTTCCCAACTTGGAGAACGCGAGTATCTACCGTATGACTGCCCGGTACAGGGCAGAGACGGACGGAACAAATATCTATAGGAGGTAATGAACTATGGCGATTTCTACCTACAAGGTCTTTCTGATGAAGAAGGGCACTGGCAACGAGTACGCCAAGCTGGTTGACATTAAGGAGTTCCCCGACCTCGGCGGCGACCCCGAAATGCTGGAAACCACTACCCTGTCTGACAAGATGCAGACTTTCATTCTGGGTATTCAGTCCAACGAGGGCTTGCAGTTCACGTCGAACTACACCAAGACTGACTACTCCAACCTGAAAGCGTTGGAGGGTGCAACCGAGTCCTACGCTGTGTGGTTCGGTGGCACTGAGGGCACTGACGGCACTGTGACCCCCACCGGCAGCGATGGCAAGTTCTCCTTCGACGGCGAACTGAGCGTTCATCCCGTGGGCGGCGGCGTGAACGAAGTCGTGGATATGGCTATCACCATCGCCCCGTCTACCGTGATTACTTTCGAGTAATCGACCAACAAACAGGAGGTAAACACTTATGAGTAAGCAGTTGACGTTCGTTTACAACGACAAGGAGTACACTTTGGAGTTCACCCGCGCTACTGTGCGGCAGATGGAGAACAACGGGTTCGTGGCAACCGACATTGAGACGAAGCCCATGACGGTTCTGCCTGACCTGTTCCGGGGTGCTTTCCTCGCCCACCATCGCTTCGAGAAGGCCGGGATTGTTGACGAAATCTATTCCAAGATGACCAACAAGCCCGCCCTGATTGAAGCCCTGAGCGACATGTACAACGAACCTATCAAGGCTCTGCTCGACGAACCCGAACAGGGAAACGTCGAATGGACTCCGAACTGGTAAGCGATTCGGAGTCCGACACGGGGAGGAAGGGACGCAAACCTTCCTCCCTGACGGAGTATTTTGAAAAACTCTGTCCCTTTTACATCAATGCGGGCATGACCTACGACCAGTATTGGTACGGCGACGCAACCATAGTCAAGGCATACCGCAAGGCTTACCACATGCAGATGGAAAACAAGAACTTCTATCTGTGGCTGCAAGGCCGGTACTTCTATGATGCGCTGTGCTGCGTGGCTCCTATCCTCCGGGCATTTAGCAAGGCTAAAAAGCCCATTGCCTATCACGAACAGCCTTATGAGTTGAACACCGAATACTCTGAGGTTCGGAGAAAGCAGAGGGAGAAGGAGAGCGACAACAAGGCGCGGCAGATGATGGAGGCATTTGCTACGCAGTTCAATCAGAAATTCAAATCCAAGAAGGGAGGCTAAATCATGGCTGACGTGCAGATTCAAGGCATTGAATTTGAGGTCATAGGCGTGTCTGAACAGGCCGCAAATGGCCTAAAGCCTTTGATTTCTTCCCTGAACAAGTTGAAAAGGATTACCGCGAACGGGCTGGGGTTGAAAGCCATTGTACAGGAGATCAAGGATTTCAACTCTGCCCTCGGTAATGGTGAAACTCCTTTGACTGGACTTGCGAACGCGATCAACCAGATTAGCAGTTCGAGTCGTAAACTGGGTAGCGTCCATACTCATTTGGACGCTATTTCTCAGTTGGACTTCTCCAACCTGACGCAAGCGGCTGAGGCTATCGGCAACATCGCTGCTTCGGCGGGCAGTCTCAGGGGATTCGGTAGTAGACGTGCGGGTATCGCTGGCTCCAACCTCCCGGTTCCCTACGGTGCTGTGGATTCTGGCACTGAGGAAGTGGGCGGCGAGAAGGAAACCGGCACAGTAGAAGATCAGTTCAGGGCTACGTCTGCGGCGGCAGACAGCATGTTCAGTAACCTTGACCGAAACGCTATCCTTTCCTTCAACCAGATTGACTTGCTTATCGCCAAGATCGAACTTCTGAAAAGGAGATTGAGCGAGGGTTTGCCCTCCAACGGCGGCAACATGGGAGATCAGGAGATTGCCAACCTTGCTTTGCAGATTAAACAGGCTGAGGCACAGCTTGATTCCTTGCAGAAAAAGGCGATGCAGAACAGTTCGATCAGTAAGGCGTTCGACAACGCGAAAGCTGCTGCGGACAACCTGAAATCCAAGTTGAAGGAACTGGCTAAGGAGTTCGGCAAGCTGACCCTGAAAGGCTTGAAACTGGGTGGTAATTTGTTGGCATTGCCGTTCAAGCGGCTTGCGTCCAACATTCAGAAAACCATTGCCCCTATCAAGCAGTTCATTTCCTCTATCGGCAGGATTGCTATGTACCGTATGGTGCGTAGCGCGATTGCCGGGATAACCAAGTCCTTGACGGAGGGTATCAAGGCTCTGTACGAGTACAGTAAGACGGCTGGTACGAGTTTTGCAAAGTCTATGGACTCCATATCGGCTTCTGCGAACAAGCTGAAAGGCAGTCTCGCGTCGATGGCGGCTCCGATTATCGAAGCCCTTGCCCCGGCACTGGATTTCCTTATGAGCAAGATTTCTGCGTTGCTGAGTCTGATTGCACAGCTTTTCGCTGCGCTGAGTGGCAAGGGCGTTTTCACCAAGGCGACCAAGGGTGCATCGACGTTCGGCGGTGCGGCTGGTAGTGCTGCGAAGGAAATGCGTATGCTTATCAGCGGCTTCGACGAACTGAACGCTTTCTCCAAGTCTGGCGGCGGTGGAGGCGGCGGTGGGGGTGGTAGCGGTATCACCTTCGAGGAAATGCCGATTGCGCAGGAGATTCTTGACTTTGCCAAGAAGCTGCGCGAAGCCTTTGAAGCTGGCGACTGGGAAAAGCTGGGACGGCTATTGGGCGAGAAGATCAACGAGATTTGGGACAGCATCGACTGGCCCGGTATCGGCAAGAAGCTGGGTAAGGGCATTGACGGTGTAATCCGCACAATGTATTCCATGCTGAAAACTATCGACTTCAAGAAGATGGGTGCTGACCTTGCGTCTATGGTGAACGCTGCGTTCGCTGAAATCCACTTCGACATTGCCGGTAGACTGCTGGTACGAAGGATTTCGGCCCTGTTTGATATGCTGATAGGCTTTATCATGGGGCTTGACTGGGGACTGGTGGCAAAGTCCATCGGTGACTTCCTGAGAGGCGCGTTTGACGAGGCGGCTGAATGGCTGGCAAGTACGGACTTCGCTTCGCTTGCTCGAACGCTGAGTGATGCGGTGAAGAAAATCCTCGACCAGTTGATCGACGCTGCGGGTCATATCCCTTGGGAAGAATTTGGCAAGGCTGTAGGTGATTTCCTTGCAAACGTAGACTGGTGGGGTATTTTCACCAGAGTAGCAAAGCTGATTTGGGAGATTATGAAGGGCGTTATCAAGGGTGTGTTCACTACGGACGGTGGGCGCATACTTGCGGGTGTGTGGCTGCTGTTCAAGAGTCTGTCCTTGGTTCCCGCGATGCTTAAATTCATGGCGGCAAAGGCGGCTCTGCAATGGGTCATGGCAATGATGAACCCGATTACGGGTATGCCGGGACAAGTTGCCCAGACGGGACAACTGCTGCTACCGGCTGGACAAAACCTTGTTGGCGCACTGACCAAGGGTATTCTGATGGGCGTGGGCGGCATTGCCGCTGCGTTCTGGGGTATCAAGGACGCGCTGATGAACGGTTTGAACTGGCTGAACGGCATAGTGATTCCTGCGGGTACGGCATTGGCTGGCGCGGGCGTTGGAACGATTATCGGCTCCCTCGGAGGCCCGATAGGGGCTGGCATGGGCGCGATTATCGGTCTGGTGGTCGGCGGGCTGATTGACCTCGGTATCGCAATCAAGCAACACTGGGGCGAAATCTCCGCATGGATAACCGAGAAGTGGACGGCGTTCACGGACTGGGTATCGAACGTGTGGGGTGGCCTTACCGAATGGACTTCTACCACTTGGACGAACATAAGCAACGCCGTGTCTACGGGCTTCGGTGCTGCGGTGGACTGGGTGACTCAGGCGGCTACCGACGTGGGAACGTGGGTATCGAACGCTTGGAACACCATTGCGGAACAGACTACCCTTACTTGGGAGAATGTAAAGCAGATGTCCATTGAAGAATGGGAGGCTTTGAAGGTCGGAGTCAATCAGGCGGTAACGGACGTTGGCAACTGGATAAGCACGACTTGGACGAACCTTATGCTCTGGACTGCCACGACATGGCTGAATATCCAGACTACGGTGACAACCTTGTTCAATAATGCCAAGACTGCCGTTGTCAATGCCGCGAACGAAATAGGTCAGTGGATTTCCACGACTTGGAACAACATTACTACATGGACTACTACGACGTGGACGGAAGTTAAGACAACTGCGACTTCTTTGTTCAATACCGCGAAGAATAACATTGTCTCGACGGCGAACACGATGAAGTCCAACCTGTCCAGCACTTGGAACAGTATCAAGAGTACGGCTTCGAGTGCATGGGAGTCCATTAAGTCTACTGCGGTAAGCAAGTGGCAAACCCTGAGCAGTACGCTATCCCAGAAGTGGAGTTCTCTGAGAACTACGCTCAGTAGCTTGGACTGGACGAGTGTTGGCAGGAACCTTGTTGAAGGTCTGATGAACGGTGTGGGCGGTGCGTGGAACGCTCTTGTTGAAAAGGTGAGAAGCCTTGCAAACAGTCTGATTGCTCAGATCAAGAGTTGGTTCGGCATAGCCTCTCCTTCTAAGGTATTCGCTGAGATTGGTGAATATCTGGACGCAGGTCTGGAACAGGGTATCGAATACGGAACCGGCGATTTGTTGGCAACGGCAAAGACTCTCGCCAATTCCGTTACGAACGCGATGACTCCTGAATTTCCGTCCCCCGACGTGCTGGCTGACGATTACAGTAACATTCTCGGTGACACGGGATTGACGCTGGAACAGGAAGAACCGGCAACCGGGGACTACGGCGAGGAAGGAAACGGCTATCTGGCGGGTATCGCTCAGGCCGTGGAACAGATGTTCTTGTTCATGCGCGAGAATAGCAACAACCAGCAGGGCGACTTGAAGGTGGTCATTGACGGACGCGAAGTGTTCAACGTGGTAGTCGCGGAGAACAATAGAGCAATTCAAAGGACGGGCGCAAGCCCCATAAGGGTGTGATAAATATGGCTGTTGGAAAACTGGCAACGAATGGTTGGTGGGCTGTCAACGGCACTCCTATTTATACACCCTCTGAGGTCGAAATTCAACATGACAACATGGTGAGTTCCGACACCGGGCGAACCGAGGATGGCGGTATGCACATTACTTGGATTCGGAGTGACCTGAGAAAAGTCAACATGACCTTCAAGTACCTCACTGGCAACGAAGTGAACATGATGGTCAATCTGATGCAGGGTAAGCAGTTTACGTTCACCTACTACGACAACGGGCTTGTGAGCATCACGGCGTATGTGGGTAAGAACAGCTATAAGCAACACAACTTGACTCTGTACGCAGACGAAGGAGGTTTGTATACCGACTTCAAGATCAATGTCATTGAAATGTAGGTGGTTCTATGTATGCGGTATCTGACGCTTATCTGGAACAGATAATGAGTCAAACGGCTGTAACCAACTGGTACGGCTCTATCAGAACCACAATCGGAACGGTGTATTCCTTCGACCTCTCTACCATCGTGGAGGGGTCGGGGAAAATCACCCGGCAGATTTGTACAGGTGATGATATTGAGATCGGAACTACCTGTTCCTCGGAGTTGGCTATAAGCCTGTATCTGGGGCAAGTTGACCGCTACGAACTGTACGGGGCGAAGATGACGCTGTTCTTCCAACTGAAAGTCGGCAACGGCTGGGAAGAAGTACCCATAGGCATATTCGGCATTACGGAACCGCCCGAACGCAGTTTGGACGTGGTATCAATCCATGCCTACGACGCGATGTTGAACTTCAACAAGCAATGCGGTATCAACCTGCAAGGCAATCCCTTCTACCTGCTGTCCTACGCTTGTAATGCCTGTGGCGTACAGCTTGGGTCTACGCAGGAGGAAATTGCCAACTACACGAACGGCACTGTAGATACATACACCTATCCTGAGATAGAGATATATACCTACAGGGATTTGGTAGGGTACATCGCACAGTATCTATGCTGCTTCGCCTACATCGGCGTAGACGGCAAGCTGTACTTGAAACCCTACAGTATGGAAGTGACCCGCGAGATTCCCCCAAGCTGGCGTTTCGAGTACAAGCCGAAGGGTTACGAGGCTTACTACACGATGCTGGACGCTTACTTTGCGGTATCTCAGGAAGTGGAGTCGTATTCTCTGGGACGAACGGGCTTGACCTACAATCTGGGTACGAACCCGCTGATTCAGTTTAATGCGGATGACCTGAGAAGGTCGGTGCTGATGAACATACTGAACAAGCTGTCCGAGATTACGTTCACTCCCTTCACGGCGAAAGTTCCCTGCGACCCGGCGTTGATGATCGGTGACACGCTGAACTTCATCGGCAATCATGCCACGGACGGCAAGCTGTCTGCCATTACCAAGCAGGTAATCACCATCAATGGCGGCATGGAACTAAGCTGCGCGGGCAGCGACCCGAACCTGAACGTGCTGACCAACCGGGAAAAGCAGATGCAGACCGCCTTGACCGGCAACGACAAGGACGGCATGTACTACTACGACTTCGCCAACACGCAGGAGATTGAGATTCCAGACGGCGGCAGCGAGGTAGTAATCAGGTTCGAGTACATCACCAAGAAGGAAACCCACATTGACTTCCACGGCGAAATCAAGCTGCTGGTGGACACCACGGAGGAATACGACGAGGACACCGACACCTACACGGAAGAAGATGGGGTGATCTATGTCACCTACATTTCTGGCGGCGCGGAGGTCACGGAGTATTACCCGATTGACAGCTTCTTCGACGGACTTCACCTGCTTCATCTGGTGTATACATGGTGGGCTTCGGCAAACATCATATCCACCTTTGAAGTGCGGATTCGCTGCATGGGCTGTTCGGTGGCGATTAAGCAGGGCGCGTCCCGTGGCTACATCGCCGGTATCGGTCTGGAAGGTGACGGTGCTTGGGACGGCAGCGTTCGTATCTATGAAGATTTCGCGCCGATTGATTTCAGTATCATTCGGAAGGACTTCACCGAGACGGTTGAGACGCAGTTCCCGACCCCGAAGCAGAACCAGTTCCTTGAAACCGTGGCAAAGAGAAATTTCTTCTCTACCATGCTCAAAGGCATTACTGATAGCGTGACGGGGAGTCTGCTGCATCGCTTCACGGTGCTGTGGAACGACAATGACGTTGTTACTGACGGCACACACTCCGAGAACGGCGTGTGGGTGAACGACAACCCGTATGTGGACGGAACGCTTACTACCCCGACAAAGGACGTGAGTACCATTGTCCGGGTGACTTCCCACCATGCGGAGTCGATGGGCGATGTGACATTCCTTGCATCGTTCGACGGCGGCGAGACGTGGTACAGTTATTCGGGCGGCTGGGTACTTTACACCGAGGGCCACGGCATGGCTGAACCCGTAATGAGTGCGATTCCTCAGAGTGTATGGGACGCGATGCTGAACGGCACTATCACAATGAGGGCGATTCTCGAAGGTGACACGCAGTTGCGTGACATTCAGATTTATACGGAGGTACATCAATGATGAAAGGACATACTAAAATCATTTTGACCAACGTAGAGACGGGAGAGCAGGTTGTCCATGAGGACGATAACCTGATTACCAAGGCCATTGACAAGATCATCAACATTGAGTTGGCGATGAACTATGCGCCCAACACTCACCTGTTGCCGATTGCCGAAAAAGCCTTGGGCGGCATTATGCTGTTCGATGGTGAACTGACGGAGAGTGAGGACAACATTCACTTCCCCAGTGAAGCCCATCTGGTCGGGTATGCTGACAGAACCGTGAACACTACCGACAAGTACCGGGGTTCCTACAACAACACCGAAAGCGGCAAGACTGCCAACGGTTATGTGTGCGTGTGGGACTTCGGCACGTCTCAGGCCAACGGCACGATTAGGTCTGTTGCGAGGACGCATGTTCACGGCGGCGCGTGTCCCATCTACAACTACAACGGCCCCGACAGGCCGGCTACCTATAACGGCACACCCGAACAGGATAGAGACTGGATGCCGATTCGCTACGACGGCACGTACCTGTACATGCTCAAAGGCAACAGTACAACCCATCAAATGCGGCTGGCGCGAGTGAAAATCCCCATGCTGAGTGTCGGCGTTGCCGATTATTCCGACGTGGCGCGTACCTACGAGGTCATTGCCTCTTGGGACACAGAGGTAACGACCTACTCTTGGACGTACTACGGGCAACCGAGAGAAACGACCGTCTACGCCGATGACCCGTTCTGCTACGAAGATGGACACGACGGTAAAATCTACTGTATGTTCTACGGCGCGTATGCGGACGGCGAGTACCACAAGCCGAGTTACGACTACGATATTACCTACTTCACCATCAACTACGGCGACGAGTCTTACGACAAGTCCGATACGGTGCGGTTGACTTCCGGGACAAGCTATTGGACGGACAAGCGGTTCAACGACCTGTGGTGCGCGTATCGGTACAGAGGACATGTATACAATGGAATACTGTATCGGTATTCGGGTGATCGAAAAATCATCTATAAGATTCCACTCAACAACGTGGCTTCTTATAGCGCAATCCGCATTTTCTCGGAAGATTCGGCAGACTACATAGGCGAACTGGACTATGCGGCGTCCCACAACGGCTGTATCTACTTCGAGACGTACCACTACACTACGTCCTCGTATCAGATACTTTGCGGGGTGCTGTACCCGGACGGCGTGTACAAGCTGCTGGACATCGCCTACGGAGGTCAAAACTGGGATCATGGAAATTCCGGTATATACACTGGAATGAGAACCGTTGATGACGATTTGACCGTATGGGGCGTGTACAATGGAGCGAATGTTTTCAGAAGTTGGGCGGCGAACTACCTTGGCACGATCAACAACCTTGCGTCCCCGATTGAGAAAACGGCGGCACAGACCATGAAGATTGTTTACACCCTGACCGACGTTGAGAGCGAGGAATAACCTATGGCTGTAACATATGTTGATTCCGGGCAGGGCTGGGCGGTAGACGAGAGTTTTTTCAAGAACCAGCGGGGCAATCTGTGTACCGTAAGCGGTAGGACGTTCTACTCCTACCGCGACGGCCCGATTATCTTTGCCACGGTCTACCTGCCCTCCACTGGATATACCGGCCCGGTAATCCTGTCTACGAACCGCGACCTTGTGGCGTATGAACCGGGCGGCGTGGTGGCGCAGAGCAGGTTCGACTACCTCAGCTTCACATGGTATATCACGTCGTTTTCCTACTGGATGCCGGGGAACCAGCCTGACACCAGCGGCATTTCGCAAAAGCTGATGGTTGACAAGACTACGGCTGCGGAGATCGGCATTGCGATTCTGAAAGCGGCAAGCGTGGTTCCCACGGAGTACGCAAAAACCAGCACGACGAAGATTTACTACAACGGTAGTTCCAAGGTAATCAAACGTCTGTGTCAGATCATCAACAGCGTAGCCCGTCTGGGAACCTCCCACACCACGGCGTTCTACGGCGACTTGGGACAGGAGGCTTACGAACATTCCCAGATCATCGGCAACGCCCACGGGCTTACGGCAGATGACCTTGGGTTGGGGAACATCAATAACCAGATGCGCATGGTGCTGGACGCAATCGGCGCGGTGGACTCTTGGGTATCGTATGATACCGAACTGACCTACTTTATCGACCATGATACCGGCGATTACCTGACGTTCAAGGTAGCGTCTAACCTGCTGGCATGGCATTAGGAGGGATGGCACTATGGCAACCAAGTACATATCCGACCTTACAAGCGTCACTACACTATCGGACACCGACGTACTGGTGATCGACGATGGCGAACACAACTACAAAATCGCGTGGGGCGCGTTGAAAGCGTTGCTCGGAACCGTGGCGAACTTCACAGCGGACGCGACCACCGGCAACCTGACCATAACCCTGTCCAACGGCTCCACCCTCACGGCGAAGCCCTCTGACCCGCAGAAGCAGGACAAGTTGACCTTCGACGATTCGCCCACGGCGGGCAGTAACAACCCCGTGAAATCCGGGGGCGTGAAAACCGCGCTGGACGATAAGCTGAACAAGTCCGAATACGTGCTGTTCACCGGCGCAACCCAGAGTGGCGCAGGTACGCAGGGTATCGTCCCGGCTCCCGCAAGAGAGGGCATGTACCTCGGTTCTGGCGGCGCGTGGGAAACCCCGGACAGTACGCCCACGGCGGGAAGTGACAAGCTGGTGACTTCCGGGGGCGTGAAGGATGCCATTGACAACATTGAGATTGATGTGGACTCCGCGATGTCCGATTCTTCCGAGAACCCGGTTCAGAACAAGGTTATCAATGCGGCCTTGAAAGCCGGGACGAAAGCCACGAAAGCATTGCACCTTGGGTTCTACTTGGACGGCAACGGTGATTTGTGCTACGACGAATAAAGGAGGATGACTTATGAACGTACTGGACAACACGACCTACAAGGGTGAAGAAAGCAAAACCCGCGCTGTACTGCGCGAAATCCGCAATGCCCTCATGCCCCGCGAGGCGGGCACGATCTACGGATTCCACATCGACAGTTCCGAGGGCGACCCTGCCGCCTGTGTGACCTACCTTGCCGACGCTGTGGGTATGACCCCGGTTCAGATGAACTTTTCCACCGGCAAGTTCAACTGGGGTTCGTGGCGTGACGCTTTCTTCCTGCCCCGTCCCTGTATGTTGAAGTACGACGGCACTGTGGACTACTACCTTGACCCCGACGATTACACCAAGAAGTACGACGGCGTGACTCCCTCCGACGTTGCGGACGATACCTACGGCGGCAACGCAATGATTGAGTGGGGACAGGAAGGGAAGAAAATCTGGTACAAGATCATTCCCGACTCCGACGATAACACTTCTGCCACGGTGTACATTGCCGACTATCAGGTGGACGAGGACTATGTGGCGTGGTCTTTCATCAACAATCAGAATGAAATGGTTGACCACTTCTATACGCCCGCCTACAACGGCACTCTGGACAGCGCGGGACGGCTGCGCAGTATCAGCGGCAAGGGCTATGCCTCTCTGTGCCAAGGCAAGACGGCGGCTCAGGAGATTGCCGCTGCTGAACTGAACAACCCCGGCTCCGACAAGCTGTGGTATACCGAAACCTACGCTGACAACACCCTGATTATCCTGCTGCTGATTCTGATGGGTAAGTCCCTGAACGGACAGGCCGTCTACGGCAACGGCAGGTGTGGACAGGCTTCGGCGGCAAGTTCCATGCTGGGAACTGGCACGATGGACAACAAGGGTCTGTTCTACGGCTCCAACGGCAACACCGAGGGCGTGAAGGTGTTCGGCATGGAAAACTTCTGGGGCAACCAGTGGCGGCGTTACGCCGGTCACATGATGGTCGATTACGTCCACAAGGTCAAGCTGACCCGTGGCAAGCAGGACGGTTCTACCGCTGAGGACTACAATACCACGGCGGCGGGCTACATCGACGGCGCGACGGCTCCGCAGACCAACAACTACGTCACGAAGATGCAGTTCGACAAGAACGGATTCCAGACGAAGGAAGTTGGCGGCGATTCTGCGCACAACTGGTGCGACTACTGGTATCAGAACAGTGGAACCCGATATGCGATTCGCGGCGGTTCTTGCAGCGATTCTGCCGGGTATGTCGGCCCCGTGTATGTCAGTCTGAACACCGCGCCGGCGAACACGTACTGGGACCTCGGCTCCGCGCCTTCTTGCAAACCACTTTCGTAGAGAGGGGGGTAGCTGCGCGAAGCGCGGCGTAGGGGGAGATACTTCTCCCCCTGCGAACTGGTCTGACTCAAATTTGGGCTATAAAGCACGTCTGCTGGCGTTCTGCGATTCGCGGCGGTAATTGCAACAATTCTGCCGGGAATGTCGGCCCCGTGTATGTCAATCTGAACAACACGCCGACGAACACGAACTGGAACATCGGCTCCGCGCAATCTTATCTAACATCCTCTTGGATAACGAATGTGCTTTATGGTCTGGCTCCCCTTGGAGCAAATTAACTCGTCGAAAGCGTCTGTGAGTAGCAAGTCGAAAGTGGACGAGAGGATAAGAAGCTAATGACCATGTTGGAGGAACATGAAATCATACAGTCATTTGATGGAGAAGTATTTGTCCGAGGACAACTACTTCGACGGCGTAAAGAACGCTACGAAACACAAGGGCGGCAAGAAGCGCAAGTACAGAAGGGCGCAATTCTTCAAGGCTCATGCGGAGGAACTTAAACCCGAAATGCTTGACTATGCCGCCCACTTCAAGAACGCGAAGCATACCCCGAAGGAGATCAACGACGGTATCAGCAGGAAGAAGCGGTGGATTGTGGTTCCCACGATGAAGGAACAGGTTATCCACCACATGGTTGTGAACGTCCTGAAACCCATATTCATGCAAGGTATGTATGAACACTCCTACGGCTCCATTCCCGGACGTGGCGCGTCCTCCGGGCGCAAGAAGGGAAAGAACCGCAAGCGGGGCGGCAAGGAAACCATTGAGAAGTGGATTCGCAGGGACAAGCGCGGTATGAAATACTGCTTGAAGATGGACGTGAAGAAATACTTTGACTCCATTCCTCACGACATTCTCAAACGAAAATTGGCAGAAATCATCCATGACCGGGCGTTTCTTAACATTTTGTATGAGATAGTAGACGCGACGGGAACAGACCGTGGCATACCCATAGGCTTTTATACGTCTCAGTGGTTTGCCAACTGGTATCTGACGGAACTTGACCATTATATCAAGGAAGTGCTGGGTGTGACGCACTACATTCGGTACATGGACGATATGGTGATCTTCGGCGGCAACAAGCGCGAACTGCATGAGATACAGCGCAAGATTGAAGCCTACCTGAATGACCGGCTGGGTTTGCAGATGAAGGAGAACTGGCAAGTCTACCTGTTCGACTACGTGAAGAAGGACGGCTCCCATGTCGGGCGCGACCTTGACTTCATGGGCTTTCGGTTCTTCCGGGACAGGACGATTCTCAGGAAGTCGGTCATGCTGAAAGCGACCCGCAAGGCCCGGAACATGGCGAAGAAGGTTGTCAAGACCGTCTATGACTGTCGGCAAATGCTTTCGTACCTCGGATGGCTGGATTGTACGGACACCTACGACATGTATAAGAAGCGGATAAAACCGAATATCAGCTTTCAACACCTGAAACGGCGTGTGAGTGCCTATCAGAGAAAGATCAACAAGGAGGCAAAGGCGTTATGTGGTATGTGTGTGAAAACGGCAGTTATGCCCGCCCCGCAGACGTAGACACGACTACTTCTCAGCAGTACGTCTACGTGCGGCGCAACATTGAACTGGTTGAGGAAACCGGCGATACCCCGGCGCATTACCGCTGGGAGGAAACCAAGATTCCCAAGGACGTGTGGACGGGCGTGGAGCAGGTCATGGCCCAGAAGGAAGAACTGGACGCGCTGGTGAGCATCGTCAACATTATGATGGGGGTGGATAGCGATGACTAATGAGAAGTTGGAATATCTGGCGAAGCAGTTCAGGCGGGCGTTGGAGATTTTCGCCGGGACAGTCACCGACGAGTCTACCATGATGGAGATTGCCGACATTTACCCGACCTACAAGGTGGGGCATGAGTACAAGACCGGGGACGTGTTCGGTTGGGGCGTGAACGCCGATAACGAGACTCAGCTTTATCAGGTCTTGCAGAACCACGTCAGTAGCGAGGAATGGAAACCCGACGAGGCCGTGAGTCTCTATAAGAAGATCGGTGTTACCCCTGCGGGCTATCCCATTTGGACACAGCCCTACGGCGCGACGGACGCATACCAGACCGGCGACATTGTGCAGCACAAGGATTCGCTCTGGATTTCCACCTGCGACAACAACGTATGGGAACCCGGCGTGTACGGGTGGAACCCCTACAAGGAGGGCTAAGACTATGGAAATTGTACTGGCAATCCTCGGCGGTACGGCGGTTGCCGCCCTGATAAACCAGATCGGTGAGTCCATCCGTCAGAGGCGCAAGCGCAAGTACGACAAGTCCGACGAGAAGGACAAGGACATGGAGGCCGTCAAGATAGGTCTGAAATGGGTGATCTATGACCGTATCAGATACCTCGGACAGACCTACATAAACCAGAAGAAGATCGACTTCGACGATAGGCGCATTTTGAACGAAATGCACAAATGCTACCACAACGGCTTGGGCGGGAACGGGGACTTGGACAACCTCATGTCCGAAGTGAACGCCCTGCCGCTGAAATAAGGAGGGAATTACCATGATGATTAACTGGATTGTGCGCATTAAGAACAAGCAATTCTGGCTGGCCCTGATTCCCATGCTGCTCCTGCTGATTCAGACCGTGGCGGCGGTGTTCGGCTACACGCTGGACTTCGGGGAACTGGGGAACAAGCTGCTGGCGGTGGTGGAGGTCGTGTTCTCCCTGCTGGCCCTGCTGGGTATCGTGAACGACCCGACTACCGCTACCCTGTCCGACTCCCGGCTGGCGATGACCTACGACGAACCGAAACCGAAAGGAGAATAATACTATGGCTGTGAAGATTGGCTCCGCAAGGATTGACGAGAACGGCAACGCCCACGGCGGCAAGGCTGGCGACCAGACCGGCAAGGAAGTGTCCACCCAGAACTGGTATCTCCACTCCAAGGGCTGGCGGGTGTTCCGCGCCAAAGACCCGGCAAAGGCCGAACAGATTGCCAAGACCATGCAAGCGGCCTGTGACAACAAGAACATCGGCTATGACCAGTACCAGCGCAACACCCTGTACGCTCAGGCCGAGAAGGTGGGCTTCGACATTTCCAAGGTCACTACGCCCTGCGAAACCGACTGCTCCGCGCTGGTTCGCGTGTGCTGCGCGTCTGCCGGGATTCTGGGTCTGCCCGAAGGGTTCCGCACTGGCAACATGCCGTCCAACCTGAACAAGACCGGGGCTTTCACCGAAATGATCGGCGACAAGTACCAGAAGCAGTCCACCTACCTGCGGCGCGGTGATATTCTCGTCACCAAGTCCAGCGGGCATACCGTGGTGGTGCTGTCCAACGGTTCCAAGGCCGAGGCTGTGGTTGCGCCCACGGTGGAGGGTCTTACCGTTGGTGACACCGGCTCTGCCGTTAAGGAGATGCAGGAATATCTTCTGAAATGGGACGCCGACTGCCTCCCTGAGTACGGCGCGGACGGCGATTTCGGTTCCGAAACCAAGGCCGCAGTCAAGAAGTTCCAGAAGGAATTTAAGCTGGACGTGACAGGCGTGTATGACGAGGCGACCCGCATTAAGCTGGTAGCTTACGCGACCCCGGAACCTACCTACGAGGTCTACACGGTTCAGAAGGGCGATTCCCTCTGGAAGATTGCGAAGGAAAAGCTGGGGAACGGCGCGAAGTACCCGCAGATCAAGAAGCTGAACGACCTGACCGGCGACGTGATTCACGCAGGGCTGGTGCTGAAAATCCCTAAGACTTGACGTAGTTCACAGTACGGATTAGAATGGAACCGTGGATTATCGGATTTGACATGCAATGCTGGTCTACTGGCGACAAATCCGATAGCGTACCGTCTCTATCGCTTGGATGGAGGCGGTACGTTTTTGTTGGCACGTCTGAGAGGTTGTAGGCGACTTCGACCCGGAAGGTTCCGTCTGGTTCATCCCATACAGTGACGGAGTTCACCAGCAGGTCAATGAGGGATTTGACAAATTCTTCATCCTCAATATCCCCATTCTTGAACTGCTCCAACCAGTGGACAACCAGTTCCTTGTCCAGTATGGAGATTTTCTTTTCCTCCCTTTTCAAGTCCCTTTCGAGGGACTTCTTTTCTTTTTCCAGTTCCAACATGCGCTTGACAAGGGTCTGGGGAACTTCGCCTGATTCAATGGCCTTGGTGATGTTTTCCAGCGAGACGTTTGTCTCATGTAGCTTGCCACGAATGGCGGGAATGTTGGTGCTGCTTTCCAGTTCCCGGCTGCTGGTCTGAACGGCGGTGGTGGCAATGAGTTCTATGTTCTCGTCTGTGAGCATGGAAAGCGCGTCCTCGGCTACAATCCGTTCAATGAGTTCCTTGCGCACATTCTTCTTTGAACAATCCGTCCTGAACATCTTTCGACCATAGCATTGATAGTATCGGTAGTTCTGCTGTCCGTTGGAGTTGGCGTTCATGCGGGAACCGCAATGACCGCAAAAGAGTTTCCCGGACAGCGGGTAGATGGTACGCGCCTTGAAGGTTCCTGACGGCTTCTGGGCGCGTACCCGCTTTTGCACCTGTTCCCACAAATCACGATCAATAATGGCGGGTATCGCGTCCTCGGCTACATAGTCGTGGAAACGGTAGACTCCTATGTACTTTTCATTCCTGAATATCTTGGTGAAGGAGGCTTTGTTGAACAGTGCGCCCTTGGATGACCTGTAGCCCTTCTCATTGAGTATGCGGCAGATTTCGGCAACGGTGGTTCCCTTGGCGTAGAGTTCATAGGCTTCACGGACAATAGGTGCTTTTTCCTCGTCAATGACCAGCTTCTTGTCCACGGACTTGTAGCCGAGGGGAATAGACCCGCCTATGGAGTTATGCTTGTAGGCTGACTCTCTCAGGCCCCGGTTGATCTTCTGGGAGAGTTCCGCGCTGTAAAACTCTGCCATCCCTTCGAGGACGGATTCAAGTATGATACCCTCCGGGTCGGTGGTGATGTTCTCGGTGGCTGATATAAGCTGGACTCCGTTCTTCTTCAACCTGTACTTGTAGGTTGCCATATCGTAGCGTGACCGGGAAAACCTGTCCAGCTTGTAGACAATTACTGCGTCGAACTGGTGCTTGTCTGAGTCCTTAATCATCTTCAAGAACTCAACGCGCTTCTCCAAATCCTTGCTTGCGGAGGCAGCACGGTCTATGTAGTAGTCGGCAACGGCAATACCGTTGTGTTTACAGAACTCCTTGCAGACGCGAAGCTGTCCCTCAATACTCTGTTCCGTCTGATTCGCGCTGGAATACCGGGCGTAGATAACGGCAGTCTTAATGTCCTCGTACATCGTCATTCCTCCACAACCTTATGCTTGCCCTTCTTCCCTTACGCGCCGTTCTTCGGCAGTATCAAGAATGTTCAAACAGAATTGAACAATTCGATACTGACCTTCCGTGTCTGATTCTTTGAAAGCGCGAATGAGAATAGCGATTCCCTCATTTGGGGATTCATCACTCAGGCCAAGCAGATAATCGGCTGACACATTGAAATAGCGGCACAGCTTGACGAGTGTTTCCCCGTCTGGTGCTGTGTCCTTATCTTCCCATAGTTTTCTCTGATTCTTGCCTATTTTCAGGGAGTTTGAGACTTCCTTCCACGTAACACTGTGTTTGTCCAAGAGTTCGGACAGGCGTTGTGAGAAAACCATTATAAATCCTCCTTATCCGCGGAGCTGAAAACCATAAGGAATTATAATCCCTAAAATGGGGATTTCCCTATTGACAATCCCTAATTTGGGGATTATAATAGTCCATGTCAAACGAAAGTTGTTGTTTCAAGACATAAGGAAAGCGACCCTGCCGGGTAGACATTTCCCCGTCAAGATTTCAATGCTTCTTTGAACTTCGCAACTTCATTATAAGCATTGGAGCGCGAAATAGCAATGACTTTCGTTTGACAAGATTAGAACGAAAGGAGGGTAAGAAGGTGCCTGAACGAGAGAATATCCGCAGTCGGTTGAAGAAGAACAACCTGACCCACGTCTGGCTGATTAACCAGCTTCGAGAGAACGGCATTGTGACCGACAAGAGCGAGTTGAGTTCCGTGTTCGCTGGAACCCGCAACGGTATGAAGGTGGACGCGATTCTGAAAACCACGAAAGACCTGCTGGACAAGTACGAAGCGGCGTTCTCCGCGCCGAAGTCGTGAGTGGCCTGTCCGAACTGCTGACCGACTCCCCGATACTCTACACGCTTCGAGAGAAGGTTAAGGAGTATTACCGGGACGAGGGCAACAGGAAGAAGTTTGAGGACTGGTACAAGGCCAAGTACGGCAAGGACTATCAATGGAAAAGTGAGGAATAATCCATGAAGGACTCAACCGTGAACAAGACCATCGGCAATCACTTCGAGCAGGAGTTGTGCGACAAGCTGGCCCAACACGGCTTCTGGGCGCACAACATGGCTCAGAACCGGGACGGGCAACCGGCAGACATAATCGCTTGTATCGGTGATACGCCCTTCCTGATTGACTGCAAGGTATGTCTGAATGACCGCTTTCCTCTAACCCGGATAGAGGAAAACCAGCATACCGCTATGGCCCTATGGGACAAGACAGGCAATCAGTACGCCTACTTCGCGTTGAAGCTGTCCACCGGGGAAATCTACATGCACCACTACAACGGCTTGCGCTACTTCGAGGAACACGACGGCAAGGCCCTCAACCGGCAGCAGATCATAGAGGGCGGGGAACTGTTCGATTTCTGGGTCGATAATGTGATTGACGATGTTTACAACGATAGGCTCCAAGATTACGATTACTGACCCTTCCCCCGAAGTCATGTCGTGGTGCAACGACAATCTCATTCTGGATAACCCCGAATACATCAAGCGGGCGAAGATGGGTTTTTATACCGGGAAAACCCCGCGCAAGCTGGTGATGTATGAAACCAACGGCAATTCCGTTGTACTGCCCTTCGGTTGCCTGAGAAGTCTTGTACCGATGCTGACCGGCGACCACACAACTCAGTTCCACAAGGCTGAGAAGATCGACTTCGGCGGCGAAGTACCGCTTTACGACTATCAGGAGGCGGCGGTACAGGCAATGCTTTCTTCGCGCTATGGTATTCTCCAATCCCCTGCCGGGAGTGGAAAGACCCAGATAGGCATTGCAATCTCCCAACGGTTGAGCGTGAAAACGCTGTGGCTGACCCACACAAAGGACTTGCTTGACCAGAGCAAAGACCGGGCGGCGTTGTACCTGAACCGCGACCTGCTGGGAACCATCACCGAAGGAGAGGTCAACATAGGCGAGAGCATGACCTTCGCCACGGTTCAGACGATGGCAAGGCTGGACTTGAACCAGTACCGGCACGAATGGGACTGCGTGATTGTGGACGAGTGTCACCGGGCGGCGGGAACGCCTACGGCTGTGACGATGTTCTCCAAGGTGCTGAACAGCCTGTGCGCCCGACACAAGTTCGGGCTGACCGCGACCCCGCATAGGGCTGACGGCATGATTAAGGCGACCTACGCGCTGCTGGGCGAGGTTCAGTACACGGTTCCCGACGAGGCTGTAAAGAACCGCATTATGCGGGTGCAGATCAAGCCGAGGGGAACCGGCGTGAAGCCCTCCCTCGAATACGCGAACAGCGACGGCACGACCAACTACACCAAGTTCATCAACTATCTTGTCCAGAACGAGGACAGGAACCAACTGATTCTGAGCGACCTGCGGCAAAACTTGGAACACTCCTGCCTGATACTTTCTGACCGTGTGGAGCATTTGAGGTATCTGAAAAGCCAACTGCCCGCTGTGATGCAACTGCTGGCGGCGGTGATCGACGGCAAGATGACCTCCAAGACCGGGAAAGCCGAGAGGAAACAGGCCATTGAGGACATGCGGGAAGGGAACCTGCGCTACCTGTTCGCTACCTATTCGCTGGCGAAGGAAGGGCTGGACATTCCCCGGCTGGACAGGCTGTTCATGGTTACTCCACAGAAGGACAGTGCGGTGATCGTGCAGAGCGTGGGGCGCGTGGCGAGGACGTTTCCCGGCAAGGGACAACCTGTGGTTTACGACTATGTGGAC